>Ga0214921_10000069_pt1 | contig 185344 bp, 170 predicted proteins | sample LL1505_MetaG_FD_177992 | JGI IMG/M metagenome (GOLD analysis project Ga0214921, IMG submission 177992) | Freshwater microbial communities from Lake Lanier, Atlanta, Georgia, United States - LL-1505 | ecosystem: Environmental > Aquatic > Freshwater > Lake | place: USA: Georgia | collected... | reverse complement strand
GCTACTGGCGAGACTGGCGCTACTGGACCCACTGGTGAGACTGGCTCAACAGGCGCTACTGGCGATACAGGCGCTACTGGGCCTACTGGTGAGACTGGCTCATCAGGGGCTACTGGACCTACTGGAGAGACTGGCTCAACAGGAGCTACTGGCGAGACTGGCGCTTCTGGACCCACTGGTGAGACTGGCTCAACCGGCGCTACTGGCGATACAGGCGCTACTGGACCTACTGGTGAGACTGGCTCATCAGGCGCTACCGGTGAGACTGGCTCAACCGGCGCTACTGGCGAGACTGGCGCTACTGGACCCACTGGACCTACTGGTGAGACTGGCTCAACAGGAGCTACAGGCGATACAGGCGCTACTGGGCCTACTGGTGAGACTGGCTCATCAGGGGCTACAGGACCTACTGGTGAGACTGGCTCAACAGGCGCTACTGGCGAAACAGGAGCTACTGGTGTAACTGGATACACTGGCGAAACAGGATCTACAGGTGAAACAGGAGCTACTGGACCTACTGGCGAAACAGGCTCAACCGGCGCTACTGGATCTCCTGGTGAGACTGGCTCAACAGGAGCTACTGGCGATATAGGCTCAACAGGTGCTACTGGGCCCACTGGCGATATAGGCTCAACAGGAGCTACTGGACCCACTGGCGAGACAGGTTCTACAGGAGCTACTGGCGCTACTGGCGCTACTGGCGCTACTGGCGCTACTGGCGCTACTGGACCCACTGGTGAGACTGGCTCAACAGGCGCTACTGGCGATACAGGCGCTACTGGGCCTACTGGTGAGACTGGCTCATCAGGGGCTACAGGACCTACTGGTGAGACTGGCTCAACAGGCGCTACTGGCGAGACTGGCGCTACTGGACCCACTGGTGAGACTGGCTCAACAGGCGCTACTGGAACTACTGGCGATACAGGCTCAACAGGCGCTACTGGCGATATAGGCTCAACAGGCGCTACTGGCGATACAGGCGCTACTGGCGATACAGGCGCTACTGGACCTACTGGTGAGACAGGCTCAACAGGAGCTACTGGACCTACTGGCGAAACAGGCTCAACAGGCGCTACTGGACCTACTGGCGATACAGGCGCTACTGGACCTACTGGCGATATAGGCTCAACAGGCGCTACTGGCGATACAGGTGCTACTGGACCTACTGGCGATACTGGCTCAACAGGCGCTACTGGCGATATAGGCTCAACAGGCGCTACTGGCGATATAGGCTCAACAGGCGCTACTGGCGATATAGGCTCAACAGGCGCTACTGGCGATACAGGCGCTACTGGACCTACTGGTGAGACAGGCTCAACAGGAGCTTCTGGGCCTACGGGTGAGACTGGTGCGACTGGCGAGACTGGCTCAATAGGAGCTACTGGGCCTACTGGTGAGACTGGCTCAACAGGCGCTACTGGCGATACTGGAGCTACTGGGCCTACTGGCGAGACTGGCTCGACAGGACCCACTGGCGATACAGGACCCACTGGACCCACTGGAGAAACCGGTTCGACGGGTGAAACAGGCCCTACGGGTGACACTGGTGCAACTGGCGAGAACGGAACAAATATTTACGGTAATACAGGATCACCATCGGCAGGATTAGGAAGAGTCGGCGATTTTTATATAGATTTCCTAACTGGCTGGATGTGGCAGAAACAATAAAATGAAATATATGTAGAATACCCCATGACTTGGCAGCAAGTGTTATATTTAATAGGACCGACTGGATATACTGGTTATACCGGCCAAACAGGTTCTACGGGCAGCACAGGTGAAACAGGCCCTACTGGGGAAACAGGTCCTACTGGCGAGACTGGTGCGACTGGATATACTGGTGAGACTGGTGCCACAGGGCCTACTGGTGAGACTGGAGCAACAGGACCTACTGGTGAGACTGGTGCCACCGGCGCCACAGGTGCTACTGGCGAAACAGGAGCTACTGGTGATACAGGCCCCCAAGGCGATACTGGTCCCCAAGGCGATACAGGCCCTCAAGGCGATACAGGCCCTCAAGGCGATACTGGTCCCCAAGGCGACACTGGTCCTCAAGGCGACACTGGCCCTCAAGGCGATACTGGCCCTCAAGGCGATACTGGCCCTCAAGGCGATACAGGCCCTCAAGGCGATACAGGCCCTCAAGGCGATACTGGTCCCCAAGGCGACACGGGGCCTCAGGGCGATACTGGGCCCCAAGGTGACACTGGCCCTCAAGGCGACACTGGTCCCCAAGGCGATACTGGTCCTCAGGGCGATACAGGCCCTCAAGGCGATACAGGCCCCCAAGGCGATACTGGTCCCCAAGGTGACACTGGTCCTCAAGGCGACACTGGTCCCCAAGGCGATACTGGTCCTCAGGGCGATACTGGTCCTACAGGCCAAACAGGTGCCACTGGTGAAACAGGAGCTACAGGAGCTACTGGGCCTACCGGCGAGACTGGCTCGACAGGAGCTACTGGGCCTACTGGACCTACTGGAGAGACTGGGCCTACCGGCGGGACTGGGCCTACTGGACCTACTGGAGAGACTGGGCCTACCGGCGGGACTGGGCCTACTGGCGAGACTGGTGAGACTGGCTCGATAGGAGCTACTGGTGAAACTGGTGCTACTGGTCCCACTGGTGAAACAGGATCAACAGGAGCTACTGGGCCTACCGGTGAAACAGGATCTACAGGAGCTACTGGCGAGACTGGCTCCACAGGAGCTACTGGTGAAACTGGTGCCATAGGTGATACCGGTCCCCAAGGTGATACGGGTCCTCAAGGCGACACTGGCCCTCAGGGTGATACTGGTCCTCAGGGTGACACTGGCCCACAAGGTGATACTGGCCCACAAGGTGATACTGGCCCACAAGGCCCACAAGGTGATACCGGTCCCCAAGGTGATACCGGTCCCCAAGGTGATACGGGTCCTCAAGGCCCACAAGGTGACACTGGCCCACAAGGTGACACTGGCCCACAAGGTGATACTGGTCCTCAGGGTGATACTGGTCCTCAGGGTGATACTGGCCCACAGGGTGATACTGGTCCGCAGGGTGATACGGGTCCGCAGGGTGATACGGGTCCTCAGGGTGATACAGGTCCGCAGGGTGATACGGGTCCTCAGGGCGATACTGGGCCTACAGGCCAAACAGGTGCCACTGGTGCTACTGGTGAAATAGGATCTACAGGAGCTACTGGGCCTACCGGCGAAACTGGCTCCACAGGAGCTACTGGGCCTACCGGTGAAACAGGATCTACAGGAGCTACTGGCGAGACTGGCTCTACAGGAGCTACTGGGCCTACCGGTGAAACTGGCTCCACAGGAGCTACTGGGCCTACCGGTGAAACAGGATCTATAGGAGCTACTGGCGAGACTGGCTCTACAGGAGCTACTGGTGAAACAGGTGCTACAGGTAATACTGGTCCTCAGGGCGATACTGGTCCTCAGGGCGATACTGGTCCCCAAGGTGATACTGGCCCTCAAGGTGATACTGGTCCCCAAGGTGATACTGGCCCTCAAGGTGATACTGGCCCCCAAGGTGATACTGGTCCCCAAGGTGATACTGGCCCTCAAGGTGATACTGGCCCCCAAGGTGATACTGGTCCCCAAGGTGATACTGGGCCCCAAGGTGATACTGGTCCCCAAGGTGATACTGGGCCTCAAGGTGATACTGGGCCTCAAGGTGATACTGGGCCTCAAGGTGATACTGGGCCTCAAGGTGATACTGGGCCTCAAGGTGATACTGGCCCACAAGGTGATACTGGCCCTCAGGGCGATACTGGCCCTCAAGGTGATACTGGCCCCACTGGAGAGACAGGAGCTACTGGTCCTACCGGTGCTACAGGCGAGACTGGTCCCACTGGAGAGACAGGTGCTACTGGCCCCACTGGAGAGACAGGTGCTACTGGCCCCACTGGAGAGACAGGTGCAACAGGAGCTACTGGGCCTACTGGCGATATAGGAACTACTGGTGCCACAGGAGAAGCTGGTCTTAACAACTCCTTTACACTTCATTGGATAAATGGCGGCGCCCCGCCCTTGGCGAATAATGAAGAGTTCGTTGCCAATAATGCGAATCTTGGAAGTACAACTGATATTGATATTGCCTATACAGCCCTTGGTGGCGTGAGTAGTGAGTTTATAATAAATCCTATTCAGAACTGGATAGCAAGTGGAAATACAGCAGTGCTATCTATTGTAAAAGCGGGTGATGCTAATACGTATGGAAGTTATGTGATTACTAGTGTTACCTATTCGGGGGGTCCTCCTCAACAATATCAACTTTTATTAACCCCAATCAGCGGAGCTGGAGTCTTTTATTCAGCAGATGTTTATACATTTTCCTTTGCACTAAATGGTCCTCAAGGTGACACAGGCCCACAAGGTGACACAGGCCCACAAGGTGACACAGGCCCACAAGGTGACACAGGCCCACAAGGTGATACTGGCCCTCAAGGCGATACGGGTCCTCAAGGCGATACTGGCCCCCAAGGCGATACAGGTCCTCAGGGTGATACTGGCCCTCAAGGCGATACAGGTCCTCAAGGCGATACAGGTCCTCAGGGTGACACTGGCCCCCAAGGTGATACTGGCCCTCAAGGCGATACGGGTCCTCAAGGCGATACAGGTCCTCAAGGCGATACAGGTCCTCAAGGCGATACAGGTCCTCAAGGCGATACAGGTCCTCAAGGCGATACGGGTCCTCAGGGTGATACGGGTCCTCAGGGTGACACCGGTCCTCAAGGTGATACGGGTCCTCAGGGTGACACCGGTCCTCAAGGTGACACGGGTCCTACAGGGGACACTGGTGCAACAGGTGTAACAGGATCTACTGGTGAAACGGGCCCAACTGGCTATATCGGCTCACCTGGAGACCAGGGACCCACAGGCAATACGGGTCCATCCGGTCTAACAGGCTCAACTGGTCCTACAGGATTTACTGGACCGGCAGGAGTTGCCAGTAATACGGGCGCAACGGGGCCAGCAGGAAAGGTTGGTCCTCTCAATGTAGCGACATATTATCTATCAGCGAATCAATTAACAACAAATGGAAGTGAAAATACAGTTATATACAATATATTCGATGCAACAAATTCTATCGGAACAATTTCCGCTACATATAATACCAGCACAGGCGTTCTGACAAATACTACCTCAACCACTATATCATATCTTATCAATGGCACAGTTTTCGTAGATACACCTGGTAATGAGATTGTAGAAATCCGTAAAAATAAAACATCTACTGTTCATCGTTTCTCATTATCTTTTTTTACATCGATGTATGCATCAATCTTTAGTGGAGTTGTAGTGCTTGAACCTGGTGACACTGCTGAAATCGTCTTTACAAATACAACTGGTGGAAATGTAAATATTGCTGGGGATGCTTCTACCTTCATAACGAATCTCGTTATAACACAGCTTGAGTATCTTATCGGTCCTACCGGTTTCACAGGTATGATAGGAGCCACTGGACTAACAGGCTATACTGGCTATACAGGCTATACTGGCCCTACTGGACCCACAGGAGTCACTGGCCCTACAGGCGTGGCTGGACCAGCAGGAACTGCAACGAATACGGGCGCAACTGGGCCAGCAGGAATGGCTGGCCCCCTCGCTGTTGCGACATATTACCTATCATCCAATCAACCAACAACTACTGGAACTGAAAATACGATTATATATAATATATTTGATGCAACAAATTCTATAGGGACTATTTCAGCGACGTATAATACCAGCACAGGTGTTCTCACAAATACTACCTCCGATAGTATAACATATATCATAAATGGTTCAATCTATGTTGATGCAGCTGGCACCGAGTTTCTGGAAATCCGTAAAAATAAAACATCTACTGTTCATCGCTTCTCATTATCTCTATTTACATCGATGTATGCGGCGATCTTTAGTGGTGTTGTAGTGCTTCAACCAGGGGACACAGCAGAAATTGTCTTTACAAATGGAACTGCTGGAACTGTTACTATTGTTGGGGATGCTTCGACCTTCTCCACAAATCTGGTCATAACCCAGCTCGATTATGTGATTGGCCCTACTGGCTATACAGGTATGACAGGAGCTACTGGTGTAACAGGGCCTACTGGTGAGACTGGAGCTACTGGACCTACTGGCGAGACTGGGGCAACTGGGCCTACTGGCGAGACTGGAGCCACAGGTCCTACAGGTCCTACTGGTGAGACTGGGGCAACTGGACCTACTGGTGAAACTGGAGCTACAGGGCCTACTGGAGCAACTGGCGATACTGGGGCAACTGGAGTAACTGGTGAGACTGGGGCAACAGGGCCTACTGGGGCAACAGGGCCTACTGGCGAGACTGGGGCAACTGGAGTAACTGGTGAGACTGGAGCCACAGGTCCTACTGGGGCAACTGGGCCTACTGGAGCTACTGGCGAAACTGGAGCTACAGGGCCTACTGGAGCAACTGGCGATACTGGGGCAACTGGAGTAACTGGCGAGACTGGGGCAACTGGCGAGACTGGGCCTACTGGTCCTACTGGGGCAACTGGACCTACTGGTGAGACTGGAACCACAGGGCCTACTGGGGCAACTGGGGCAACTGGCGATACTGGACCTACTGGAGTAACTGGTGAGACTGGAACCACAGGGCCTACTGGGGCAACTGGCGAGACTGGAGCTACTGGAGCTACTGGAGCTACTGGAGTAACTGGTAAGACAGGGCCTACTGGGGCAACTGGAGCAACTGGACCTACTGGTGAGACTGGGGCAACTGGCGAGACTGGGGCAACTGGTGAAACAGGAGCTACTGGGCCTACTGGGGCAACTGGACCTACTGGTGAGACTGGCTCAACAGGATCTACTGGACCTACTGGGCCTACCGGTGAGACTGGCTCAACAGGACCTACTGGCGCAACTGGAGCTACTGGACCTACTGGGGTAACTGGACCTACTGGGGTAACTGGACCTACTGGGCCTACTGGGGCATCTGGACCTACTGGTGAGACTGGTCCTACTGGCGAGACTGGATCCACAGGAGCTACTGGGGTAACAGGACCTACTGGATCCACAGGACCTACTGGATCCACAGGACCTACTGGATCCACGGGAGCTACTGGCTCCACGGGACCTACTGGCGCAACTGGAGCTACTGGATCCACGGGAGTTACTGGTGAGACTGGATCCACAGGAGCTACGGGACCTACTGGCGCAACTGGAGCTACTGGATCCACGGGAGTTACTGGCGAGACTGGATCCACAGGAGCTACGGGACCTACTGGCGCAACTGGAGCTACTGGATCCACGGGAGTTACTGGGGCAACTGGGCCTACCGGTTCCACAGGAGCTACTGGGCCTACTGGAGAGACTGGTGAGACTGGGGCAACGGGTCCTACAGGTAACACTGGTCCAACTGGCGCGAACGCAGTCTCCACCGGCCCAACAGGAGCTGTCCAGTTCACGGATGGTGCTGGAAACTTCCAGGGCAATACTGGTCTGGTCTATGATGGGAGTTCTAGGCTAACAAATCAGTATGGCCTTTTAGATTTTAATGGAAGTTATGAAACAATCATAGGAGGAACTGCAAGTGGTATTATGCTAGAAAGCAAATCTCCGAATAATCAAATCGCAATATTCACTGTAGAATCAAAAATGGTTCTTGCTACAGATATATATTTAGATCCTGGAAATGCTGGTGTGTATATTGGAGAAAATGGTGGCCCTTCATTTCTTGGGGTCGATTTGATTAATAATCGGACTGATGCCGCTCCCACTTCTGGCCAGTTCTTAGGTATTACTGGATCTGGACCTAGCTCTGTGATTAAATGGAAAAATATTCCTGGTGCTACCGGCCCAACAGGCGCTATCCAGTTCTCAGACGGTGCTGGAAATTTCCAGGGTGTTTCTGGTCTTGCATATAACACTGGCGCCACCGGTCCTGTGCTTACTCTTGACGGCGATCTGATACCATCTCTTGACAAGGTATATAGCCTCGGCTCGACAGGACTCGCCTGGAAAGATATCTATGTCGGCACCGGCTCTCTCCATATCGGCCAGGCCAAGCTCTCCAGCACTGGAACAGCCGTCGTCTTCAATGGTGATTTGGTGCCTTCAGAGACAAATACGTTCTCTATCGGCAATCCTGATTTAGTTCTTCGTTCAATGCACATCGGTCCTGGAACTGTCTTTATCGGTCCCACAGGAACTCTCGGTAATGACCCTAACGGAATCATCTATACCCAGTTCGGTTTCGCCGCGCCTACAGTCGTGGTGGGCGCATCCATTCCTGGTGCGACTGGCGCAGTTGAGGGCGGTGTTCGTCTGACACTGACTGGAACCACGGGCCCTCTACAGTATCAGTATCTTGGGGCAGGAGGAATCGCTGAGGGACCCTTATATACGTTGGCGACTGACCCCGCGCCCACCGGCGCTATAGGTCCAACCGGTAGCCAAGGCGTGGCCGGCGTCAGCACAGGTCTCGTTCTGTATTTAGATTCGGCAGGTGGTTCTGCGCCACAGTCTGGCGAACTGCTCCGAGTTCCTAATACTGGGACACAGACCTCCATACCAACGGGCTCACAGAATACACAGACAGATTTCCTCGTCGCGACTTTTACAACCCCTGTTGCCTCTACCACCAGCGCGCAACTGATAGGCGGTCTCTGGACTACCAATCTTTATACACAGGCCTCTGATGATACATCTGTGACATACTACGCCAGTGTCTATTACGTGGATTCTGCTGGAAGCACCGAAACACTACTTGCAACAGGAAATGCGGCCTCCGCAACACAGATTTACTCAACGCAATATATAAATCCATATTCAATCTATGTTCCTGATACGATACTACCTGACTTGACATACAGATATCGCGTAAAAATCTTTATGAATTTCACGGGGACTGCTTCTGCAACAATGTATATGCGCAGTGCAACAACAAGTCATATACACACTACGTTGACTGCGAATGCAGCGACAGGGCCTACCGGTGCAACTGGTGCGAATTCTTCAGTGACTGGTCCCACTGGCTGGACTGGGCCTACTGGTAGAACAGGTCCTACTGGATCTGCTTCCACTGTCACTGGTCCTACTGGTGCCATTGGCTCTACTGGCGCAACCGGTCCAGCCAACGCCGCAGTATCTATCAATATAATACCCGCTAATACCTCTGTAACATCTGCAATCGTGGATTTAACATCCGTTGCCAGCGGCTCTATCTACTATGTACGCACTGATGCAGCTGGAGGCTTCAATACACTCACATTTAATACACCTACAGGATGGGGAGCAGAGCACACGAATTATCACATAATTCTCAAAAACGGTTTGAATAAAGATGTAAATGTATATCGCACAATCAATAGTGCCGGTTCTGCGCTGATTAATGCTGGAAGCACCTATTTCCCTGATTCTCTGCTCCACAAAATGAACAGTCCAGAGAATAATACTGTCGCAATGACCGTCTATTGGAATGGCACTAATCTGCGTATGTTATAATAGGCCACGCATACAAGATTTTCAAACGCCCTAAAAGAGAATGCCGCCAGCAGTAGTCCCTGACCCACCGCGAATCACAGTGCGCGCAAAAGCCAGCGATCAGACCCTCCAGTTCTGGTGGGCAACCCCTGTCTCCGACGGTGGCTCCGCCATAACAGGATATACACTGCAGTGCGATGCAATATCCTATAGCCAGGTTATCGACTCTACTACCCACACCTACAAAGTGACCGGCCTCACGAATGGAACGCTCTACAGTTTCTATCTTGTCGCCAATAATGCCATCGGTTCCTCCACGGCCGCCTATTTCCGTGTAGAGCAGCCAGGTTTAAAGGCATCCGCACCTCAGACCGCAACCGCCGCCGCCGATGGTGGCAACCCCGCCGGCATCGTCTCCTGGACCGCCCCTACTAGCGACGGTGGAGCCACCATCGGTTGGTATGTGATCCATTCCGAGAGCTCCGATCCCGCGGACCCCGTCAAAAAAGTCTGCACAGAACCCTGGAAAACGGAAGGCTACGTAGGCGAGCTGAATCCGGCCTCCACCTACACATTCAAAGTGTATGCGGTCAATGATCCTGGCTACGGCCCCGCCGCAATAACAAATAGCATCACTCTTGAAAACACTCTCCTTGTATCGCTAACTGCCAGTAACTGGAGTGGTACCGGTCCATGGTTGGACGCATCCCCTAATCATTACGATGCAACTCTGGAAAATGGCGTGGCAGCCCTGAATGGTGCAGGAAATGGCATTGTCCTGGATGGCTCTACATATTGGACTTTCCCCAATATCGGCTCACAGTCCGTCTGGACAATCTCTGTCTGGTTCAAGCGCACAGGCAATTCTACTGATGGGGCCTGCATGGTCACAGAAGAATATACAGGAGGATTTATAAATATTTTTATACCATCGGCTAATGGCGGAATAGGGGCAGATCAGTTTGCGGGTGGATTCTTCAATGGCGCATTCAATTATGGAACAGCTATTACATTCCCGCTGAATGAATGGCACCAGATGACGACAACGTGGGACGGAACGAATATCATAACCTACTACGATTCTGTTCTTAACAGCACGGTGAATGCGGCGGGACAAACATCCTCCTCGAGTTCTCTGAATCCCTATAGGATTGGTCGCCGCTGGGATAATCCCAACTATGTTACTGGCGAAATCGGTGAGGTGATAATCTATTCTGCCGCCATCAGCTCCGCCCAAGTCGCAGCCCACTACGCTTCAACATCGCCAACGTATATATAATTATACTACAAAGCATGTCAGAGCGCGCAATAACATCCGGCCAGCAAGTTCTACTCCCTGAATCCACACGGAAGCAGAGAAAAGAACGCAAAGTCACCGTCGCCGTCAATAGCCGCGACCGCAATATCGGCGCGAATTACGACTCCAATGATTTCCGCTGGACCTTTCGCCGCCCCCTCAAAGATGTCGTGAGTATTGAGCTCGTCAATGGCTGTATCCCCGCCGATCTGTATAACGTCGGTCCCGCCTGGGGCTCCTTCACTTTCGGCGAGACCGGCATCGTCTGGAATACGAGCATCCCACCCGGTCAATATACCGCTGCGACCCTCGCCGCCCAACTCCAAACGACGCTCAATGGACTCGCTGGAAAGGCGAATACCTATACCGTCACCTATTCCGATATCACGAAGTTTATGACTGTGTCCGCCAGCGGCCCGAAACAGTTTATCTTCTATTTCGCTACCGGCAATCATCTCGATGAACTTGACAGCCACACCGGCGCTATTCAATCGATAAAATGCCCCGCCAAGTTGTTCGGCTTCGAGTTCTTCGATTACCCCAGCTCAGGTGGTGTAATAACTCCTCCCCGCCGCATGGATCCCGACTTCTGCCTCAGTCGTGTCTATCTCCATCTAAATGCCGACAATTCCATCGAGCTGAACCGCATAGAAATGGGCGCCGGCCGCAAGGACTGCTTCCATATCCTCTTTATGGACCAGGTCAAGGAGGGATATTATACTCTCAATAAGGAGCTCCATATGCCGATCTATATATCCAGTCCCGCCCCGATTGCACGCATTGCGACACTGAATGTCAGTATTCGCGATGAGTTTTACCGCCACGTGGATCTCGGCAGCCACGACTTTACGCTGATGTTTGAGATAACGTATCTTGACTAGCGCTCTTTATGACTCGCAGCTTGCAGCCTCCATATAGCGCCGCGATCTCCGAAAAAGAGGACCCTGCCGATCCCAGAATCTCGGTGCAGCGCGCCAGCCCCAGGAAATCCAGAAACGCCTGGAGGCCTCCTTGCAGCGAAAGGCGATCCAGCGTGGTCGCCGCGACCAGAACACGGCCAGGATAGCGGGCTATCAGCCGTGCCTTATCGCCCGCATGATCGGATGACACAAAAAAGACCGTATCGTCTGGATAGGCATCCATGGCGGCCTCGAAGGCCTCCGTAGGTGACTGCGCAATAGCCTGCGCATTATCTCCTCGGCGCAGATGAACACCCACCGGCTTGGCCCCGTTTAAAATGGAGTTCAAGAGACTGGCCAAACGCGGATGCGGCTTCAAAGCCCGCAGCCAGCGCTGCCAGCGCACCGGATCCGACTGGTGGAATTGCCCATACGATTTTATTGCGATCGGAATGAACGGCGGCTTTCGTGTCTCGATGAGCCAGTCGGCTGGTGTCAGACATTGCTGGGCGCCCGTGTCGCCCATACCAACATCATGAATGCTGATCCATTCTGGCAGATCCATCGCGGGCAGATTAAACAGCTCGGCAAAATCCGCCGCATAGACACCGTATTCGCGCGTCCAGATAATCCGAAGAGGACGCCGCAGATCCTCCGCCCCGCAGATTCCCGATACCAGAGCCCGCAGACGATTGGCGAGTCCGGCACACGGTTGTAACTGGATCGTCTCCATCTCTCTTATAGTCGCTACAAAAGCTTAGACCGGGTATAATATGACCCAACAACAGGAAATGAATTTTGATATACTCTATCCGGCCGCGATTGGTCTCCTCATCGGAGGAATCCTCTCACTGATCTTCGGCATCTACAGCAAACCCACGGCCACGAAATATACCTACGATTTCTTCGGGATAAATTCGAACACGGTTATTCAATACTCTGCCATTCTGTTGGGCGGGCTCCTGATCGCCCTCTATACCGGCTTCTCCGTCCTTATCCGCGATCTCAAGTATCCCACGGAAAATCCTCTCCGATTTACACTCGAGACTCTTCTGGCAGCGTCCATTCCCGCGTCGGTTCTGTTCATCATGACCTATCTCCGCAAAGAGCATTTCACCCCTAAAACGGCCGTCGAGTTCGGTGTCATAACTGTCAAATGCGGGGTCCTCCATATTCTTCTGCAGTTTTCGGGAGTATATGGATCCGTTTTCGGGGTCTGATCCGCGTATATTTTCTACGATAGAATCAGAAAATGCCCAACTCCGTCCAAATACCGAAGAAGTGTGACGTATATTTACATTGCGGAATGCAGGCAGCAAGGAAGGATAATCCCGACTTTAGCCTCGCGGATGAAGCTTCTTGTGATACGTTTGCAATCAAGAGCAGCCTGCCTCATGCTCCAGCGGGGAACGCTAATGCCAGCTGCATGAAAAAGAATCTCAAACCCATTCTACGTAAATCCATCAGCCATGGAGGTCGTCGTATGACCATGCGCAGGGGCAAGGGCAGGGGCCGCATGAGCCGCAAGAATCGCCGCTAGATATATATTTCAATACCCGGTCATATACGCCTGTGTCAAATGATTTGACACAGGCGCCTTACGGGTCCAACGCCTAAACCTTTTTTGTCATTTATATGTATTCAGAACGCACTGGAAAAATTACGCAGCACCCTCTCTCGGTTCCAACGCCTTTCCTCCCACGGAGCATTCTATGTGATGTCTGTCCCCCGGCTGAAGGATACGCTTGAGCTGTGGCGGACCCAGTTACCCACAGTGAAGCCATTTTACGCCGTGAAATGTAACCCCGACCCCCATCTGCTCAATACATTGTATGACGAGGGGATCGGGTTCGACTGCGCCTCCGAGCGGGAGCTTCTGGAAGTCAAGAAGCTCGCACGGGGCACGGCGCATGACCGCATTGTCTATGCAAACCCGTGCAAGTCCGAGCGTGATCTGGCTGTCGCCCGCAGTATCGGTGCGCCTACGACAGTTGTGGATTCGGTAGAGGAAGTGGAGAAGTTGAAGGGATACGGTGGCGGCGCACTCATTCGCATCGCGGTAGATGATTCCGGTAGTGCCATGCCGTTCTCGAGCAAGTTCGGTGCGCGCCCCGACGCGGTAGAGGAGATTAGCCACGCCGCCGCGCGGGCCCAACTCTCCCTACGGGGCGTGAGTTTTCACGTTGGATCTGGCTGTTCCAGCGGGGTGGCGTATGAACGGGCGATTGATGAGGCGTATAGGTGCGTTCTGAAAATGACTCTCGCGGGTCATAGACATGTTGATACCATTGATATCGGCGGAGGATATCTACCAAGCGTAAAAAGTTTCAAGCAAAATGCGATGTATATCCGCAGTGCCATGATGGCAGTAGATACTCTGGAGGCGGAGAGTGGCTCAAAGATTAACTGGATCGCGGAGCCAGGGCGATTCATCGCCGCGAACGCATTCGATTTCTACGTGCAGGTTATCGGAAAGAAGCGCGGGTCAGACTCGGTTGGGAGCCACTGGAAATATACGATCGATGACAGTCTCTACGGGCAGTTCTCCAATATTCTGTTTGACCATGCGAAGCCCGAGTGGGTGCGAGTGCGCCACAGGGCCGATGATGGCCCCAGAAAGCGCTCGGCCGGTATTCTCTTTGGCAGAACTTGTGACAGCGTGGATATCATCGCGAAGGCTGAATCTATGGAGGAGCTGGAAGTCGGCGACTGGCTCTGGTTTCCATCTATGGGCGCATATACCCGCGCGACCGCTTCCGAGTTCAATGGATTTCCTACTCCAGAGGTATTCATTGATCGCGAAAGCGAAGGAACTGTTCTGGCAGAAGTATCCGCCGCGGCGCCAAAGGGTATCACGCGGATGCTTCCAGTATCTGCCCGCGACTTTTGGAGAGCAGCTTAGCACACCGCATACAAAATTGATGTAGCGCAGTCGCCCCGGTGACAGCATACCCAAAGGATGACAGACAGTTGTAATATCTGCCTAGAGGACTACAAAGGAAAGCGCGTCCAAAAGGTTGTCTGCCAATATTGTCCCAACCACGCGTGTCGCGGATGCCAACAGAGGTATCTGCTACAAACGTATGAGGATCCCCACTGCCTACAGTGCAAGCGCGGCTGGAGTCAGGAGTTCATGGCCGCAAATTTCCCGCTCTCCTTCCGTAATGATACGCTCCGCAAGCAGCGGCGTAAGGTGCTTCTGGAGCGCGAGAAGGCCATGCTTCCCGCCATCCAGATCTACGTAGAATACCGAAAGGAGGTCGAGAGCTCCAAAAAGATTATGGACGAGGTGAGTGAAGTCTTCGGCCACGAGTATCTCGACACACCTGAAAATAAGGGCAAGATTGCCTACAGATGGCGCAGCGCCTTTAACGAGCATTCTACTGTGAAAATGGAGCGGAACAGATTGCTCGGTGATCTCGAGGGCTGGAAGCGGCAGATAAAGGATATCTACGGGCCAGATGAAGAGAAAGTTAAGGCCGCTATGAAAGAGACTAAGGACGCAATTGACGCTGCGGCCGTCTCGGCGGAGACCGAGAATAGGCTAAAGGCGGAGTTCTTTACGAAGACTGGATTGGTGCTGGATGATATTATTCCAGTTCTTAAGGAATTGTCGGAAAAGATTTGTGATACGCGGGCAAAGAGGGCCCGGCTGGCGATCAGGCGCGATGCGCTGGATGCGCAGTTGAAGGTCCTCGGCCCCGAGTATTCAAGTATGCGCGAGAAGTTGCAGGATGCAACAATGAGCCACTGGAGAAATAGGGCCTTATACGATGACCGCGCGGCGGGGGCTCATACTAATCAGCCCAAGCGCGAGTTCATCATGAAGTGTCCCGCCGACGATTGCCGTGGCTTTCTCTCCACCGCCTACAAGTGCGGCACCTGCTCCAAATGGGCCTGCACGCAGTGCGTTGTCTGCATTGGCGAGGACAAGGACGCCGCGCACACCTGCAACCCCGATATGGTGGAGTCGGCCAAGATGATTCGTGCGGAGACGAGGCCCTGCCCAAAGTGCGGCACGCGCATCTTCAAGATCGATGGCTGTGATCAGATGTGGTGCATCATGGACGGATGCCACACGGCCTTCTCCTGGAACACAGGGCACGTTGTCACCGGTATCGTGCATAATCCCCACTACTACGAGTGGCTGAGGCGCAACGGCGGCGGCACGGCCCCGCGCGAGGCCGGCGACATTCCTTGCGGCGGTCTTCCTGCGACATGGCAGTGGATGCGCATTATCCGTATGGAGGATATTCCCAATGATGTCAAAAATACTCTGCAGGAGACCCATAGGAATATGCAGGAACTCATCGCAGATAAGCTGACGGATTTCCCCGCGCGTGCTCCTCAGCTAATGAACAAGGATGACGATGTGGATTATCTGATGAATCGCTTGACAGAGGCGGAGTGGCAGCGGAAGTTGGAGATTTCCGAGGCGAGATTCAAACGCAAGAAGGAGATTGGGCAGATTCTGCAGACACTTGTGACGGCTGGCTCCGACATCATGAATAGTATTTACCAGCGGGGGCAGGCGCATGAGGATATTCACACTATGTTCATTGAGTGGCTGATAGAGACGGCTGTTCCCGAGCTGGAGCAGCTTCGGCAGTTCGGTAATGAGTCTCTCAAGGCACTGGCCAAGAGGGATCATATGGCCGTTCCACAGCTGGATGCGGCATGGAAGTGGAAGCCTCTTCGCGCACTCTATAGGGCTGCACCGAAGGCTAGGGCGACTGGGGGGGCTGCCGCCGATGCAGAGATGGCTGTTGTTTAAAGGATTTCCGCGCTTAAAAGGGAAAGATGAGTCGCGCCGTCGTCATTCATCTCGATACAGCAACAGAGCGTCTTCCACTTATTAAAAAACTGAGTGAATTAATAATTCAGCCACTCGACATTTTTTCAGCCAAGGATGGCACCGAATGGGAGAAGAATGATGCAATCAAGAAGCTTCATCCGTGGTCAAAAGATACTATTACTCGCGGAATGCTCGGCTGCGCACACAGCCATATAGATATTCTGTATAATTCTCTAAAGGCTAGAGACAATGTCGTGCTTCTTTTTGAGGACGACTGCGATATGACAAAGACACGGGACGAACTCTATCGCTTCGTGCATTTTGCGAATGAGCTGCCAGATCGCTGGGATATTCTTCTTCTCGGCGCCAATGAATACGTTGAAACTGTGCCGATCAGCGCGTCCTATAGCCGGATCAAGCGATTCTGGGGGACTCATGCGATGATTATTAGAGAGCCGGCGATGCGGGCTGCTCTGAAAGTCTTCGCGGCGGCCCAGGGAGATGGCATATTTCTTCCGGCCGACTGGATGTATAATGAGACAATCAAACAAGAAGGTATTGTTTGTATTGGTCCATCGGTTCCTGATTATCTGTGTGAGCAGAAGCTCGGACTCGCCTCGGCAGTGAATGGAAATGTGCGAAGCTAAGTGCGACGTAGGAGCCTAGCCAGACACTGACGAGAAGCTGTTATCCAGCCCCAGCTTGTTCATACCCCACTGCAGAATCCGCTTAATCTTCGTCTCCGAAAGCGCCGTAGAATACATGCGGAAATCGAACATACTGCCCGCAAAGAGCTCGTCGCGCAGCTCATAGCCCGACGCATCATTCGCCCAGTTCGACTTCCCCAAATAGTTGTGACTAGTCACCTTGGCCTGCGGCAGAAACCCCTCCTCCTGCGTAAATAGTAGATTGCCATTTACATAGACGAGCAGATCCGGTCGCATTGCATCCATCGTCTTCGCCGTTATGACAATATGCGTCCATTTCTGCAGAGGAATGGCCCTATTTACTTTGATCTGGACCTTACGGAGTTTCTGATCCCAGACCTCGTATTGCAGCGTGGCACGCGAGGCCGCCCCCGTCGCCTTCGGCAAAGGCCGTGTCTGAATCGGATCAACCTTCGAAGCGAGTGTATCCGGCCCTAAACAGGAATACTCATCCACATTCGCCGAGGATGTCGCGAACAAATCCTGTGCGGTCATCTCCGGACAGAATTGCGCGCCACTAGGCTTCTCTGGAATCGTTGTCTCTGGACACGTGCTCGCCGGTCGCATGAGATTTCCAGAGTCGCCAGCGTCGCCCTTTCCGAGAATACCCATCCAGACATTATTAATGCCCGCCCCGTCACCGAAATCAAAGATATGCGCATTATTCGTGAATTTGTCAAAATTCACCCAAACACTGTAGGCGCGCACGCTCCGCATCTGTATGCGATTCCCCAGCGACAGCTCAGTCGTGTCCCCGAAACGGACGAATTGATCCGCCCCGTTGAAAAAGAGCCCACGAGTAATCGTCGGGCGCGGCGTCTGATCAATAGAGAGACCTCCCGCATACTGCACAACGGCCTTGTCCATGTAATCCACCAAATCGTCGCGCAGCCGCAGCCACAGCTGGCAGCCCGCATAGAAATCCAGCAGCGTCTTAATCTCCTCAGGCGGGTCGGGATCAATCTCCTCCTTCGTATTAAAGTTGATATCAAGAGCACGGAGACACGACGGCTGATATGTTCCGTCCTGCGCCTTCAGAATCCGGCAATAGGCCTGGCGACCGTCATTGATAATATCGCGCATATAGTCATCGCGACTGAGCTTGAACCCCAGCTTCACCGTGTTTGTCCTGTAGCCCACCGGGTCACCTATTGTCCCTGCAAGAGCGCAAGCGAATATTGCCGTGGAGGCATCATTTCCCTGGGTCACAACTCGACAGAAATCATTCTCCACGCCGTATCTCTGGACATCGGCGTATCCTGCAAAGTAGCGGCGATCCTGGACATAGCCGCCCTGCTCGCGACCGATGCCCACATCTCCACGCCGCATGATTGCCTGTGTAAGTATATTGGGCGGCTTGCTCGACGCCGGTGTAAGTATCTGGAAACCCTCTGCCAGTTTCGCCGGTGCGAGCAACTCCAGCACGAGCACTCCTAATAATAGACATAGCCCTATCCAGACTGTTCCGGACATCTACATTATGGCAGGATATCCCGTTACCGTCCGCGCGCGTGCCCCCCAGAAAAGTCCGGGCCAAGAAACAGGATGGATGGCGTGCTGATGATACCAGAAAATCAGAAAGGCGGTTCTATACTCGGCCAAGGAGTCTATGGCTGCATTTTTACACCCCCTCTCAAGTGCTTCGGCTCGACACGGAAGCCCACACCAGGAAAACTCGGGAAACTCACTGAAAAGGGGGATGTGCAGAGCGAAATTCTCGCGGCGAAACTGTTCGCAAAGCGCCCCGAGTCCAAGAAATATATGATTCTTCCCGAGCTCGACACCTTTTGCACGAGACCCGCCCCTCTTTCGGAACAGACTGAAAAGGATATCATCCAGTGCGATGAGCCTCTGAAGAGGAATAAATTCGAGGAAATGGTGCAGTTCGAAGTGCCCTATGGCGGAAAAACACTGCACTCCATTACGACACTGCAAACTATGACATTAATGGTTAATGAATTCCCCTTTTATGATTTTATGAGAGATATGCTGGAAATCGGGGCATATATTGTCATCCACGGATTCATTCATAATGATCTGCACAGCAAGAATATTCTGCTGAACAAAACATATCATCCGCGCCTCATAGATTTCGGGCGCTCATATACCTCCCATTCGATTACGGAGGAGTTTGTATATATGAATTTAATATCGGGGTATGAACCGGCTCTCGGACAAATCCCACCTGAGCTCACTGTTATTGATGGAATAGACTCTAAAGTGCCTCTCAACAAAATACTGGACGATATACGGAAAGAAAAGAGCACGATCGATAATGCCGAGAAGGTGCTTGGCATCAACCGGTATCAGCAGACGGCGGAGTTAAGTCTCTTTCTGAAATCGTCCAAGACCTTCCAGGCTGGCGATTGGACCGCATTCATGCGGCTCTATTGGCCGGTCGTAGATAGCTGGGCGATTGGCCACGGTCTTCTGTCCATTTTACGCAAGCTGCTTGGATCGAAGCAGTTCGCGGAAAGTTCTGAATGGAAGAAGCGGGGGCCACTCGTTAAAAATATCCTGCGGGGGCTTGTAAAGACATCCCCCAGAGATCGGATGGATTGCGTGGAGGCGCTGGCCATGTATGATCCTATGAACGCCGTCTTGTCGTCGTCGTCCGGAAAGGCATGGATGAAGCATAAGCGCGAGCAGAGGGCCTCTTTGAAGCCTTGAGGCTTCCGCCGACTTTCAAATACAGCGCCTGCTTACGAGGAACACACATATATCCGCAAAAATGTTCATAGTTGAGTATGCCCTCTTTTCTGAAATCAAGATTACAGAGCTGCGGATCCCAGATTTCATGACCATCCGCGTCCAGATTCGTCACTCGTCTCGCACCGGACTTTTGTGACCAGTATCCGCCGCGATCCTGCCGTAGGAAATGGTAGTCATCCGACTCATCGACCACGAGCGCGATCTTGGAGCTGCCGCGAGGGCATTTGTCCTCAAATCTCGACATCGTTATAGTGGGATTATCACCCAAAATCCGCATAATCATATTTGGGCAGGTTTTGTGTTTCTCCGAAAATCTCTCGTATCCTGCCGCCGCCCCAGGCTGATGAAACGGTGCGTCGCACTTCTTCTTTCCTCGGCACTTTGCCATCTGTTTCGGATCATTCACATTCATCGAATACGAGAAGCAGTTATGTGTCTCGCGGATCTCGATTTTCTTATTCCATTTATCAGGTTCATAGGTCGGCTCCCAACCACTCAGAGGCGATACGCGGGAGCAGCCCTTCATGTGCTCCGTGCAGAAGGCTTTGCCAGGAAGACTCTTATTTTGGCAGGTTGAAAGACACTGACACTGATTTTTCTGGCCCGTTCTCTTCACTTTTCGTGTCTTCTTGCCCCCCAGCATCCTCTACTGTAGGGCGCGAAAGTTGCTGCTTCACCGCCTGGGCAATCTCTGGAGGAATCGTGTCCATATATGTCTTTAGAGGGGTCGGTGGGAGAAGCGAGGGATGGTCCTGATTTGTCAAGGGGCCCTGCTGGTTTGTCGGATGGGCGGCAGTTTCTGTTAATTTATAATACTCCTCCTCAATCTGCTTCATCCGGATTTTCTCCACGGAATGGCAGAAATACACGAATTGATTCTCGTGTGTGGGGCGCACATTCGGCGTATTGAACCCACTGTATTTTCCGGTGAGCTCAATATACTGCCATCCTTCCGAGGTCAGATGCTCAAAGACCGTGTGCAGATGATAGTAGTGCTTGTCGAGTTTGAAAAGAGTGAGGAGTCCATTGCAGATTGTCACACAAAGTGAGATAGCCCAGGTCACCCAATACATCGTGATGCTCTGATAGCTTGTGGCCGTGGTGTATTGAATAGAGAGAAGAGCCGGCACAATGAGAGATCCGACCGTTATGACTCCGCGGGACACTTGAAAGAGGATTGTGAGGCGATGTGTGCGGGATTTCAAATCTTGAATGAGCAGAATGTAGCGCTGCTGGATTATCACTTTTTTCTGGGCGGAGAGCTCAATAGATTGTATGGCGGTTTCAAATGGACTTATATTACCGTAGAGTTTCATGTCCGTGCTACACGTGCTCCCTAAAAATTGAAGGTAGCTGCTGCCGCTTTTCCAAGCACACTACTATGGAGCTCTGGTCATCTCTATTCCTCGACGAGACAACTGATTGGGCGACGTGCATTGCGCCTCTTCCCGCTTGGCGGAAGATTACAGAAGAGAATGCGGGGCAGCGACTCATTGCACAGATAACCTTCGGCGGGAAGACCATCTTTGCCGCGCTAGGAAACCCTGTGCAGGGCGACGAGTTTAATAGGATATATGTGCCGACCTGGATGCTGGATCTGCTCGGTTCTGAGGGGATCGGCGAGGAGGCAGAAGTCTCCTGGCTCTCTCAGGATGCCTTTCCAGAAGCTACACGCATTGTTCTGCGGCCTCACGACTCCGCCTTCTATCACGCCGATGCGAAGGAGGAGCTGGAGAGAGCATTGACCCGCGTCGGTGTTCTCCGCCAGGGGGACACCATTATGGTTCCTCTGGAGGTTCTCGGAGGATATCAGGTAGCGTTCGATGTTATTCTGACGGAGCCGGCAAATATCGTGCTCGCAGAGGGCGACGAGGTCGCCATTGAGTTTGAGGCGGCTCTGGATGGGGCGGCGGAGGCGCAGGACGGGGCAGCGCCTGTCGCTTTGCCCGAGCCCTTTGAAGAGGAGGCAATGGTGCAGACTGAGGCTCCGCAAGAGCCCGAGCCACAGGGCAATGTGCTCGGCGGAACGATTCGTCTCAATCCCGACGGAACGCGCTGGAATCCCTGGCGTGTTAAAGCCTAAGGCTCCTCCCTTAGACTAGGGCATAGAGATGGCCCAGGAACTCGCAATAGAAGAAGGCGCATGGAAAATATGCGACTATATACAACGAAACAGACCGTTTTTCATCGGTCGCAATGGAACTATTGAAATCGAAACGCTCTTTTTCTGGCTGACGATGCGCAAAGGCGCCCAGAAACGTGACTATCCGCCCCGCATCGCGAATCAAATACAACAGAATGCCGGTATTTTTCCCGCAACGCCCGAGAGTATTGACAGCTGGTGCGAGGCCTATGTCGCCGCTCTGAAGGTTCTCGACGGAGGGGCGGCCGGCTGGTATAAACCCACTGCCGCAACGGAAGACACGTTACTCAGGCAATATGCCCCCGATGCCTTTCGTGTTCCTCTACGCAGCCTCGAGCCATATTACTACGCCCCCAAGAATCGCTGGACGAATTATCTCGCAGGAAAGCGCGTGGCAGTCGTCTCCAGCTTTGCCGATACCATTATGAAACAGGTGTGGGGCGAGAAGATCAGCCAGATCTGGAAAGGGTCGCAGGAGGGACTCCTCAGCAGTCTGACGGATGTGAATTGGACATTTATTCGCACAGGCTACGCGCCCATGACGGCACTCGGTAGAGCCGAATGGCCAGAGGGTGTAACGACGTGGCAGGAGGCCGTTGATCATGTGGTGAAACGTGTGCAGGCGAACCAGGCCGACGTAGCTTTAATAGGCTGCGGTGGTCTGGGTATGGTGATTGCAGGACGTCTGAAGGAGCTCGGGATTTCCTCTATTGTTCTCGGCGGGGCCATCCAAGTTCTGTTCGGAATCCGCGGGCGCCGTTGGCAGAATCACGAGATCATTTCCAAATTCTGGAATAGTGCATGGATCTGGCCGGCGATGGATGAGGTTCCCGCAGGAGCGGCCATGGTCGAAGGCGGCTGTTATTGGTGATTTTTGGTAATATATCATAAGAGATGCGTATCCAGATCGCAAGCGACTTGCATCTTGAAACGAGACCAAAAACAACCTTTCGCGAGTTACTGGATCCTGGCGCGGCTCCTATTCTGGCCCTCCTCGGAGATATTGCTCCCCTGAATCATCCCAATCTCCGCCCATTCCTGGAATGGTGCTCCGAGCACTGGGACACCATTCTCTGGATTCCAGGATGTCTCGAGCTCCTTGGACCCGGTAGTGGCAATGAAGGTAATCAGCTGCCCAATCTGGAGACCCCCGTCCAGAAAATGCGCGGCCTCGTGGAACCCTTCTGGAATATTAGTGTGCTGGATCACGACGGAATGGTCAGTGATGACGGTATATATGTGTTCGGGCTCCCTTTCTGGAAGTTTCCGCGTGACGATGCCTATGTCTGGCACCCCCACTATTTCCGCTACGTAGAGGCCGAGCCCAGCCCCATGCATCCCGACTTCATGATGCGCATCTATAATCAGGACTTGGCCTGGCTCCGCTCCAAAATCCGGGCTCAAAAGGAGCCCATTCTCATTCTATCGCACTACGGCCCCACCACGTGGCTTCAAGAGGAGGGCTTCATATGCGATCCCGATAAATCCATCGTGTATTCCGACATTGAGAATCTGCTGAGGACGCCAGTTGTTGGATGGGTCTGTGGTCACGTGCATCAATCGGTGGAGATGGCGAAAGAATGGCGCGATGCGACGGGGGCCAAAGGGACTGTTCTGCTGGTAGCGAATCCCAAAGGAGTTCCCTATCAGAATCTTGATTACCGAAAAGACGCTGTGCTGAGACTGGATCCACGCTTATTCCAGGCTTAGGTCTGCAGCTGCGGTCGCACCTCTGCATTGAATGTCCGCTCAAATCCTCGGATAGACTTCTCGAAGTTCGCCCGCGGCGTGAATGCAATGTCACGCTTCGACTGAATAAAGGCCATCGCCTCGTCGGTCGTCATGTTCTTCATGGCTACGAGATACATCGCCACAGACGCTGCCGACCGCTGCATTCCGGCCGCGCAATGCACGAGAACCGCCGTATTATCGGCCTGGGCCCGGCGCAGCTCGCTGGAAATCTTATAGACGATTTCAAATGACCACAGCTCCAGATTCCGGATTTCCGCCTCTTGCAGATTGTCATCGACGGGAATACGGTAGCGCCGAGTAACTGATGTATCAAACTCTATATTTTTCGTGCAGTTGAAAACAGTTCGTATTTTCTTTCCGGCGAGATAGTCTCTGTCCAGAGCGGCATACCGGCTCCCGAGCCACAGCCCCGGGATAATCTCATCCGCCGGATTTGCTTGCTCTACTATGTTCATCCTGCAGCAGATGGGCAAATTTGGTTTGCCCCCGGATTCGCGTATTTTCTTCGCAGGTTGAGGATGATCCTATCCGGCATCCCCGCAAAAAAAATCTAAACGGTGAATATAACAAATGGTTCGTCGTATGTCTCGTAAGATGCACGGCGGCGGTTCTAGGCATAGTGTTTCGACGAGGAGGCAAGTGATGACGGAAGCGGACGAGCAGGCATTTTTAACAGATCAGTTCAATAGGTTAAAGACTCCAGGGAGAAGTATTATGACGGCTAGGCGCCTGGCAGAAAGCAAACTTGATTCTAGAATAAATGCTCTTCTTGCTCAAAAGAGGTTACAAGCAGCAAAGAAACTGGCAGCTGTAGCGAAACAGACTGCAATGGCGAAACCGACTGTAGGGTCAGTTGCAGCGAGCAGGTCGGCGGCTCGTGCCTCAAGGAAGGGTGCATGCGATGCTAAGAAGACTGTCGTTCAGCGTGGCGGTCAGAATACTGCGGCATCTGCTGCTGTAGCAAAGACAGAAAACTCTATGAACGCTCTGGCCAAGGCTTTATCCGTATCTGCAAATGAGTCTGCAAAATCCCTGGCAATGTCTGGAGGGCAGGGCGGCAATTCTGTTGATCAGTTTATGGAGACTTTAAAGGGTGGTTACAGGATGTATGGAGGGCAGGAGCAGAGCAGCTTTGAGAAAGCAATTGCAGATGCTGAGGCCTCCGCCCCAATGACTGGCGGTCAGGGAGAGCCACTTGCCCCCCACCAGCAGGCTGTTATATCCGCAGCAGATACTATGGTTGCAGATGCTGAGAAAGCGGCTGCAGCGGCGGCTGCAGCCGCGGCTGCACCAAGCGTGGGCGGCCGCCGCAGGACCTACAGGACCCGCAGGCACTAAACGTTTTCCATAGATAATATAAACCTCTCACATAGCCTCCTATAAGAAGACTACGCGAGAGATCCCCCGCAACCCGCTAAATTTGATTCGCGCACTTTGCTGCGCCCAGTAGCACTCATGCCACTTACCAAGCATCTTTATCGTGAAGACGAGGTCATCGCGGCCATGCAGTTCTGTGTGCTCCGTGGCCGTCTGCAAGAATCCGCCTTCTGGTGCCAGGAACTTCTTGATTCCGGTATGGCCGATGCTCTGCTCACAGCCCTCAAACAGATCTGGCTTCTTGGCTTCGGCATAGCCGCTCTTCCTTGGTATATCCTCTATAAGGACGTAGCAGCCGCCGATGCACTGGATCCAGAAGCAACTCTGCGACTAGTTGTGGCTCTCGCTCGCACACCACGACGTGGAGGTCGTGACACGAGTTTCCTCGCGCTGAAGCACACGATCGCCCCACCTGATCGCGTGAATGCGACAACACCTCCTCGTGACTTTCTGACCGCGGCCATTTTACAGGGACGCGCAACCACCGCGTGGCAAGTCTGGGATAAGAATTCTGCCACCATTCTTGCCGCAGCCCAGCTCAAACACGGAGATATCGGTGCTCAAGTCGTTGCGGCAATCGATGAACCCGCCATACAGCTTGCGGCGCTGTGCTTGAGTCCTGCAGAGCTGAAACGGCGCTGGACGGCGACCACACCTCTAGAGATTCCCCAAGAAGTGACAGCAGCCCTCGAAATCTGGATCGCCGCAACCGGTCGTCGCTCCCGACGCGCCTACGCGATTCCACCCGACTCCCTCTACTGGCTCACAGCCCGAGGAAACACGTCAGTCTATACCTCCACCGAACGAGAGCTCCGTGGCTCTCTTGAGCGCCCTGAAAAACTCTGGGGCTCGGCCTACTGGGACGAGATCGCCGAAGAATACGGCGGCTGGGCGGCTATTCGCGACAATGACGAGCAGCGGGAGGCCTTCTATGCGAGCCACTTTCCCGACGACATTTCCGATGAATGGTCCGTCGCCGCCAGAAATTTCTCCCACGGCGCAGGAACTCTGCAGCCTGGCACAGAGGCCTCCCCCATCCGCTTCCTCCGCACCTGGTTCGGCGATATCCCCTCCGCCGTTGTGTGGAACGGATTTGAAAAAGCTCTTAACGGCATGACGGAAGCGCCCAAGACTCTACAGGAGATCATAGAGGCTCGTTCCAGGCCAGACCCCCTACTACAATATAATAGCCGCCCAGTGAAATCTCGCCGTCTTCAACCGATGAATGCTTCTTAATACTGGCCGCGACCTTCGCTTCAATCAGCTCCCTCGGATGGGTGCATAATACTTTCGTGCAGCGTAGAAGACTATTTGCGGCCTTATGATCCGGCTGAGTGATCAATAGTTTATTGTAAAGATACCATACTCTGCGCCAGGAAGTGATTCTCGTAGCATTCGGGCAGTTTTTCAGTGCCCACTTATACACGTCTCCATAGAAGCTGCAGCCATAATCCTCGTGCTGATCCTCCATGAATTCATAGATGAGAGTAGTCGTCTCCTCATTTGTCGGCGACAAATACTGTCTTCTGAGAATCTCGAGCAGAATCGCCTCCTTGAAGTTCTCCTTGAACGCCGCAATATCATACTCGGCGGATGCAAAGGCCTCAATCGCCCAGTGCGACTTGCCCGTGCGCCGAATCTGCTCAATACAGCTGATAGACTGCCCCGTCGTCAGCGGAAGATTCGTATAAGGATTCCTCGGCATCTGGGCATTTGAGAAGTTGTAGTTGCTCAGAAGAAGCCGCTCAATCATATCGCGCCGCAAAGTGCTGGCCTCGAACGTGTGAATGGATCTCTGTGCCCAGGAGATGAGTGTAACAGGATGCCTCGGAATCTCGTTGGTCAGCAGATCCTCCGTATTACCGGTCTTGAGCCGCGAATGAATGAAGCGCCGCGCGATTTTCTCAAAGGCTGTGCGGACGCGCTGATTGGCCTTCACATAGCCAATACAGCGTGTTATGTCACCCGCCGTGCGCATGAAAGGATTCACAGGGAGACGGAAAGGGACGGCAAAGGGCTTCTCCAGTTGTCTGAAGGGATCCTTGGCGGCTGCGGCTGCCTTCTTTTCTATGTGCAGAGCGGCGGCAATATTCGCGAATCGCGTTTCGCCTGTTGCCCGAATCATATTGACATACTTGATAGGGATCCGCGGAATAATCAGCCACGGCCTAGTGATAATCTTGAAAGGGGGGAGCTTTATAGGAGCGCAGCCATTGCAACCCTTGGCACAGAATTCGCAGTCGCCGCTATAGATCTGTGCTCGCCGCGCCTTCCGTTGCCGTTTGGCCCGTTGATTATCACGGGCCTTCTTGGAGAGTTTGACAATGAGAGCCATATTTCGTAGTGCTAAAAAATGTGTGGGAATACCAATATCAATTTTGGGCAGCCTCGCTCTCATCTTCTACTTCAAATAGGGTCAGTCGCTTCGCCTCACAGTCGTAACGACCACACGCGACCCCATCGGCTCCATAGACGGTCCCATCCTCTCCATAGAAGAGATGCGCCGGACCCCCTGACTCGCTCAACGGCGTCAGCCGCAGAAGACTTGTGGAAACGGCAGCGGCCGCCAGATACATGTGCTCAGGACAGCGCCGCACATTCTCGCACCACAGAATCGGCTGCCCACACGGCATCATGAAGGCCGTTCCCTGCCGTCTGCAGACATAGTCACATCGCATATCAATGTCTCGCTCACCGCCCTCATTTGCTATCAATAGCCCCACCTTCTTCACCTTCAGCGCGGCCAGTAGAGGCCCAGGTTCTTGACCCAGTGTCTTGGCAATATCCTTGGCGAGACGATGAATATTCGCCGACAGAGCTCCCTCCAGAGAATCCCACAACAGTGACGGGATCTGGGCGCCGAGAGTAAATGTCGGTTGCATTGCCAGTCGGTCTCGATGCCTTCATGCGGCCCGGCTACGCGACACAATTTTACTGCCGTATATAGACTGGCCCCGAGCCTCCGTAAATGGTCCAAAATGCAGAATGGGGTCCCCACCTTTGGAAGATTCTGCACATATGCGCCAGCCGCTGCGGAAAGCAGTTCACGCCGCAGCTTCAACGAGACGAGTTGAGAGCCTGGATTCACTTACTCCAGCTGACCGAGGCGATCATGCCCTGTGCTATCTGTAGAAATCACTATCGCGAATGGAGGAAGACACACTCTCTTGAGCGCCTAACAGGAGGCACAGAAGACGCCGAACAGTGGCTCTGGTCACTGCACGACGAGGTAAATCAGCAGCGCGGCACGGGGCGACCGAGCTTTGAAGAGGTCCGGGCTCTATATGCGACGGCAACAACGGGAGATCTGCATGAGTCTCTACAGAAACTCATGGAGGTCTTGGAACGCGCTAAACTCGAGCGCCTGATCGACGGAGCCTTTGTCCGCGAATGGCGGCAACGTCTGTCACTTCTGCGCCGATTCATCATGGTTTAGGACTATAGACACAGGTCATGGGCTTCGTGTCTTTGGCCGAGTTCGGAACCAGCTGCTGCGATATACCGAACACATCCGCCGCGCGGGCTCCACAGACCGCCGCGAGCTGATACCATCCGTAGCCTCCGCCGATTCCGATGAGGAAGGCGAGAGCCACTCCCGCCAGTGTCTCCGTATGAGTCAGATAGCGCAAATAGGTGATTCCCAGAATTAGCAGGACAGTCGTGGTAATGGCCGTCGCCGCCTTCGCCTTCTGGTTTGCCACTTGCATGTCATCCAGATTGGGATCGGCCACGACTGTATGGAGTGCCACGCCGTTCGCCATGAGATAGCCCATGAAAAACAGGAATTGCACCAGCCAGAAGCTCGGCCCCACATTTATCTCTGCAGCCACGTAAGGAGCGCTCGGGACGAGCTGGCTCACATCCGTCGTGGGAACCCTGAATATTGCCATGCCTCCCGTCACAAGATGCACAAGCCCCACAAAGATCGGCAGAAACACCGCCTGGCCTATAAAGAGCACGAACAGACCCATATTGCCGAGGCCAATGGCCATAAATCCAATAAAGCCTATTAAAAGCATCGGGAGAGACCTGAAGGCCATTATTAATGACATTTTGAAGGTCTCCAGTATATCACCCGCCATTCCTACTCCTTCTGATTATTTTGCACATACATAGAGTGGCTGCCCGTTCGCCGCACGATTACGAAGTAGCGGGATTCCCAGCAGATTTACACTCTGGTCGCCCAGCAGCTTCGTGTTCTGCTGCACGAGGAGATTGCCGAGGATAAGACCCATAGGGAGTGTCATTACGAGCACACCGAAGGAGTCGCAACTGAAGAAGGCCCGGAAGGCTATGAAAATGAATAGAAGTGCGCATAACAGTATTAATGACATATAATACCGTGATGCATATGCCGGGCCGAGAGACTCCAGCTCCTTGGCCTGGTAGTTGAGTGTCGTAAAGATATACGCCGCCGCCGTGGAGAGCATGAAAATGGGCGCCGAGGGCATCGCGCCAGGGACCGCATCGTATCCGAACATGGACATCCCTGCGAGACCTCCTGTGGGCTGGCTGAAACCCGTGCGGCAATAGAGCTCATTCGTGCTGGCCCCCGTAGGGTTCGCACGGGCCACATCCAGATATCCTATACCCCAACGGATAAGGCGAAAGATCACGGTAGCCTCCACCATCGATCCGAAGAATACTGCAAAGGGGTATGACAGCGTTAAGAGGGCATATATTCCCGATGTTATAACGAGACCGTCGGGGAAGAGCCGCATGATCTCCAGCACGACAGGGATAATGGTCGTCTTCAATAATCCTGCCGGCATCTGGGCGATAGATGATGCTATAGATATGGGCTTTGCTGGTGAAGCCGTGGGTAACGTGCTGTTCCTAGGGCCTGTAGTGCTTGCTACTCGTGCAATAGGTAGCGACATCCTGACCTGCCTTAAGAAAAGCAGCGAAGATATCATAGGTTGTCAGAGGATGGGTATTCCATCCTACTACAAGCGTCTTATTGACAGATTTCCACGCCTCGTCGAGAAAGGTGTCAAGCAGCTGAAAACTGATATCCTGATGATGGATTTCAATTGTCTCATTTACCAGTGCGTGCGGGCAGAGTCATTGCCGGTCTATACTGCGGCGACTCGGGAGACATGGGAGACCGCGCTGCTGGAGGCCGTAAAGGAATACACGGTGCGCGTATGGACTGTCGCCGGTCGCCCCGCAACCGTCTTTATCGGCGTGGATGGAGTGGTCCCCATGGCCAAAATCCGGCAACAGCGTCTTCGCCGTTTCAAGTCGCGCTGGCTGGCGGCTGCAGAGGCGGAAGCCGGTGCTCGGAAGCCTGGCGAAGAGGTCTGGGATACGAACGCCATTACACCCGGAACGGCGTTTATGGAGAAGCTTGCGAGAGCTCTCCATGGCCTCGCCGCGGCGCGTGGTCCAGGCTGGACCGTGAGTGCTGCCGATGAACCGGGGGAGGGCGAGCAGAAGCTGATGGCCTGGATGCGCCAGCAGGCGGCGGACTGGTCCGGAAAGAACGTCGCAGTCTATGGACTGGATGCAGATCTCATTGTTCTTTCTCTTCTCGGGCTGGCACGGGAGGCCGCCGGTGTGGCATCCTGGAAACTCTTACGCGAACTCGCGGAGTTCGAAGGAGGCAAGAGCGGCGCGGCGGCGGCCGCGGGAGCCTTCGGCTCTCTGAACATTCGCGAACTCCTTGGCCTCCTTGTTCCAGAAGAGATGTCCCCGGCAGAATACATGCAGGAGTATGTCTGCGGAATGAGCTTCCTCGGCAACGATTTCCTGCCCCACTCTCTTTCTGTGAAGATCCGCGAGGGCGGCCATGATGTCTTGTGTAGGGCCCTCAGCGAGATTCATACGGGTGGTCAGCGTTTGACTTCTGCCGATGGCCACGTCCTCCCCGCAGGCTGCCTCCAGCTTGTGCAGCGTCTGGGGCTCGACGAGGAGGCCGCTATCGCAGACAGTTTCAAGCACAAATACGAGATGCGGCCACAGCCGCCCCGTAACGATAAGGAGCGGCTTCTCAGTCGTCTGCAGAATATGCCTATTGAGTTGCGCGCGGAGTCCGCACTGTGGTCAAAGGCTGGGGGGCTTGTGCCTGAGTGGCGGGGGATTTATAGAGAGAAGTGGTTGCACGGGGCGGATGCGGATCAGACATGCGGCGAGTATATCCGCGGCCTCCAGTGGATTCTGGATTATTATCTTGGAAAGCCAGTCAGCTATTCGTGGTATTTTCCCTGGAATCTTCCACCCCTGTGGTCAGATCTGGCTGGAGAGTTTTCGAAGGTGAGTGTCGCAGTCGCGCCCCCTGTATCAGCGCCGGTAGCTCCACAGGAGCAGCTGGCGATGGTATTACCGATGGATTCATGGTGGCTGGTTCGCGACAAGCGCCTACGCGTTATTCCACTGAAGGCCCCTATTTTCTGGCCGACTAAGTTCGGCTTCTTTTCGGTAGGCCGCCGTTTCATGTGGGAGTGCGAGGCCGAGATTCCTGTTATCAGTGTTGAGCGGCTGCACACGCTACTTAAGTAGTGCCCTATCGCACATGAGATACCAGAAGAGGAGATTTATGGCGCCGACGATCGCCGTGGGCAGCACTTGTAACATTCTTGCGGCGAGGCCACCCTTCATTTCTGTGAAAAGTATGACCACAATCGCTACCACAAAGATAGCATTGAAAATAAAGAATCCGTAGAACCAGTCACAGATCGTCTTATTAGAAATCGAGCCCGTCCAGTCGGGCTCCATTCCCTCTATAGTATCTTTGACATAGTCTGTAAATTTGCTTACCTTAGCCCCCAGTAAGTTGGAAGGACGTAAGAAGTTTGGAACACCCATGTATTTCTCGCCGGCAGTATTACCGCCTTTGATTACACAGATAGTGCCCAAATCGAGCTGCCCCTTTGGACATTTAGGAAAGCATTTTGAACTATCACCTTTTGCATTATACGTTCCATCAGGACACTTTCTGCATGTAATATGATATGCAAGATCATTTATACTAGCTAAGTATGGTTTATCTTTTGATAGCCCCCCCAGTACCTGTCTATCATATAAAATAGTTTCTCCTTCTTTGCATTGTGGGTAACATTTATATGGGCCAGCAGGGGCTGGCGCCAGTATTTGCGCTGGCCGTGGGCAACGAGAATCAGGTTGAGGCTGACGTCCCCCACCGCCGACAAAATCATATTTACCTTTCCACGGAACATAGCCATCCATTTCAAAAGGTGCATCTGGTGGGCTTACGATTGGGGCTACTTCTTTCTTAATGATCACTTTATCAGTTGATTTAATATCAAATGTTGGAGCAACATCCATGACTGCGCATGAAGTGCCCGCAGTAACTGTCCCATTAGGGCAGGGAGCATAACAGGTTCCTGTTTTTGGGTCAAGATCATAAAATCCCACAGGACAGGCTTTTATACATTGCACGCCTGTATCGATTTCACCTTTTCCGCAATCGACGTAACAGGAATATTCACCATAGGTTTTTACGCTCGCCGCTGGAGTGGGATGCATTGATGATCCAGCAGGGCACGTAGTAGTTCTGCTAGTATTAGAATATTGAGTATTAAAATAAGTTTTGTTATATGTTTCTGCGAGAACAGGAGTCCTCGGCAACATAGCTTGAGGTTTTCCTGGCAAAGGGGGGTATTTGGCTTGTAAATCTTTTATTGTCCTTTTTAATATTCTCATCTGTGCATCTTGAACTCTCTGATCTAAAACGCAAGTCTGCTGCCCCAGATTCTTTGCATATCGTTCGTTAATCATTGTAAAAGTGTAGCCGCGGGGACATACTGGTATTGGGTTAGGACCCAATCCCCTTCCAGCTATTACAGTGGTAAGAGGCACTGGAGTTACGCGGGCTGGAAGAAGTCGAGGAAAGCCGAGTAACATATCACATGAAAATGGTATATCTAAAACTACATAGAAGCTATTAGCTATGAATTCTTTTGTTACTATTTTATAATTGCCAGATTTGGCCACAGGCGCCCAACCTGGACAATCGCCTTGTTCTAACGATTGAACCACATACACCATATTTGTTCCAGAAGGAATCCATCCAATAAATCCCACTGTAGATGGAGCTTTTAAAAATCTGTTAGCGTATCCTCCATCTGGTAATTTTGGATTATATGCGATAGGTGTAGCACTCAGAGTTGTAGTCCTGACAAAGGTGCCTACACTTGCTGCTATCGGATTTTCCGGTGTGCCAGGCAGACGCCATAGTGGTATATGAAGATTGGGTGGAAGGCCATCATTCGTATCACAGGCGGTTCCGTCGAAATTAACCTTTCCCTGACATTCCACCCATTTTTTTAGTTGTGCGTCAGGTGAATAGGGGTTAGCTGCGGCCATAGCATTCAGTTGTTCTTGAGTAGGTGGTTTGGACATTTCTATTAAATGGATAATTCCATTTATTAATGCTCCAACTGGATCAAAAACATAGTTTAGTAATATATCAAAAGCACGAGCATCTTCATTATCAGAATTTATTTGAGCATTTATTGAAGCTCCTAGTTGAGCTGCTGTCGTAAGACCCTCACTGAGTAATCCTCTAAGAGCCATTGAAGACATGCCGAACAAAAATGACATCCTATTCTCCTACTAAGTAAGATATGTTTTAGGACATATTTGATCTCTCGCATATTAGATACCAAAATAGAACATTTATGGCGCCAATAGCGGCTGCGGGTAAAACTTGTAAAAGCCGTATGCGTGTATTACCTGATATAGTAGAAAAGAGACTAATAAATAATAGGCCCACAAAGACTGCGTTAAAAATAAAGAAAATATAGAACCAGTCGCAAATAGTCTTACTGGAGATCTGCTTTGTCCATTGCGACTCCATGCCTTCTATAATGCTACCACCGCCGTAGTTTGCGAAACTCTCTTTTGCGTTCATCATATCGCATGTGAATGGCGGTCCAACTTTAAATTTATTGAAATGCTCCTGTGAAACTTCAATATTATAGTCACCTTCTCCACATGCAGTCACTGCCTGACCGGGGCAATTTCCCTGCTCACACTTAGCTACTATATTTACAAATTCACTTTTTTTGATAGAAAATCCAATAGTGCCTGATGGCGTCTTCATAAAGAAGCCAGGAGGATTCTGTATTGGCTTCTTTTCTGTGAATTTTTCTATTATATCCATAATACCAATTATATTCTAGTTAGAGTTAAGATAAATTTGATCTCTCACACATCAGATACCAGAACAGAAGATTCACTGCGCCAATGATGGCGGCGGGCAGCACCTGAAACAGTCTGGCACGAGTGCTTCCTTTCATGCCAGAAAACATAGTAAAGATGAGAAGCACGACAAAGACTGCATTGAAAATGAAAAAGAAATAGAACCAGTCACAGACAGTTGTGCTGGAGATCTGCCTGGTCCAGTTGGGCTCCATACCCTCTTTGACAGGGGCTGGCACATACCTCCTTTGGTGACCTCCTTGCTGAGGGCGGTTCTGCTCCATATCGAGCTTCCCCTTCACTTCGGGCCTCCTCTGGTGGCCTCCTTGCTGAGGACCTGTCTGCTCCATCTCGGGCCTCCTCTGGTGGCCTCCTTGCTGGGGACCTGTCTGCTCCATCTCGAGCTTCCTCTTCATTTCGGGCCTATCAAATCCGAAAAACTTCTTTACTCTGTGGGTAAAAGAAGGAGCAGAAGACATTATATTCAGGTGCGAGATATTTTCCCGAGAAAGATTTTCAGCCCAGAAACTAATGGGAAACGCGCAAACACTACAACAAACGAATCCCTCGCACGTCCGGATTTATCGGGACCTGCTACGTATTCAGAATCCCGTTGTCCGAACCGAAATGATACGCACTCTTCTCGCCGGCCAGGAGTATGTCATCTCTGCCCGGTTGGCCGGCGTCTATTCGCATCTTCTGGCCTATATTGCCCGCACCCAGGCGGGCGAACGCCCCGCAGCTCTTCCTGGTGAAATGGCCATGTCGGCTGTTGTGCAACAGCAGCAAGCGGCTCCGCAGCAGCAGGCTCATCGCGGCGGCACACAAATCATGGACTTTGTCCCACCGGCGATCCAACAGCGCCCTTCCACCCAAGTCATGAAAGGCCGCCGGAACGAAAAGGCGCTCAATTACTTTCAAGTGTGTCTGGAAGTGCTCGGCCTCGAAGAGGAAGTCGCTCTCACCGAGGAATCCCTCAAAAAGGCCTACAAACGCGTGGCACTGAAGGCACATCCCGACAAGGGCGGCTCAGAAGAGGACTTCGAAGCCATCACCCGTGCCCATGCCTATCTCGGCGAGATTCTTCTCCGCATCAAAGGCGGTCGCAAGAAGGAGGGCAAGGTGGAAGCCCCCGATGCACTCCAAGATACACGCACCACGGCCTCCAAAGAGTGGGAAATGGTGGAGCCCGTCCGCCTGAATCCAAAGAAGCTCGATCTCAACGCCTTCAACCAGATGTTCGAGCAGACCCGCATTCCAGATCCCGAAGAGGATGGCTACGGCGACTGGCTGAAAGGGTCCGATGGCCCGGAGTCCGGGCCCAAGTTTGGCGGCAAGTTCAATCGTGACGTCTTCAACCAGGCGTTTGAAGAGGAGGCCAAGAAGCGGCGGGCCCAAGGACAGGATCTCGCTGTCAGGCAACCCGAGGCCCTCACTCTCGCCCCCAATGCCGGCGTGGAGCTCGGCCGCACTGGCGGAGGCGGCTTCACGGCGGCCGCGAATGCCAATCTGAAGTTCACGGATCTCCGAAATGCCTACACGAGCGAGAATATGATAACGAACCAGGTGTCCGATGTCCGCGTAGAGTCGCGCAGCTTCGAGCAGTATTCCTCCAGTCGCAAGGCCGCACCTACACCTCTCTCTAATGCTGAGATGGCAGGAGTCGCAGCGGCAGAAGCCGCCGCCGCAAGACGCGAGGAGCAGCGCCGTATCCGTGCCGCCCAGGAAGATTCTCTCGGCAGCCAGTATTTCGAGCGGATGAAGCGCCTCGTTATTACGAATAAATAGGGGCCCCAAACAGGAGATGGCAAGCCCCGAAACAACACAGTTACTCGTTGTTAGCGTCGTGCTGGTAACGGCGATTCTGGGAGGATGGCTTATGATCAGTAATATACAGGATGATGATCCACTGCAGGACCGGCATTTGCTGAAGCGCGGCCAAGATCTGCCCGTTCTCTGGATATACGTCAATAACAGCGACGTGAATTCGAGAAACTGGATGGATTTTGATGCCCGCTCTTCGCGTGTGCTGAATCTGCCCTTCCTCAATCTGTGCTACCAGAGCTGTGTGGCGGCGAACGGAAAACAGTATCGCGTGGAGGTCATTGGAGGTCTCGCAGATCTTGCAGGACGTCTCGGCGGATGGGAGTCCATGCCCGTGCCCCTCCAGAATCCCGATGCAGTTGTGCGGGAACCCGAGCTGAATTGGATTCGCGCGGCTGTCCTCTCCAACTGGGGAGGTCTCTGGGTGTCTCCTGCAACTATCTGGCTGCGCCCCGTCGGCGAGCTTCCCAAAGATCGTATCGTCTTCTTCGGCTCCGACGACGAAGTCCAGTTTGTGGGGGCCGCTGGAACATCTGCTCCCTCTCTCCGCGTGGTATGGTCTCCCAAGCCCGAGCACCCTGTATGGGTCGCCTGGGAGCAGAAGGTGCGCACAAGGCTCGATAAGCGCGCGGGCGGATCGGAGTTCCGTCGTGATGAGATGTCCGATGCAGTCGATGCTCTGCGCCAGGCCCAAGAAATGGGAGAGCCGGCCGAGGTCCGGCCCACTGCGGAGCTGACAAGGAAGGGTGCGGCCGGTCGTCGTATCCAGCTGGAGGATCTGCTCGCGGCGGGTATGGATGGCGCACTGCCATTTGACGTTACCCGCGAAGCCGTGTATGCCCCTATCCCCTGGCCCGAGCTCCAGGAGCGTCGTGCCTTCGGCTGGTTTTTGCGCATGTCCGAAGACCAAATAATGGACTCGGACCTGGCAATAAGCACTCTGTTTCGGCAGGTTCTTTAGGGGCTCCTGCAACAGTTATGTATAGTCTAAAGTAGTTAATATCATTAGTATTATTGATATGAACTACTATGCTAATATGTATAGTGACACATCTAATCCAGAGGATATACAAATTCATATAAGTATTATTGAAGGTATATATGAAGGACAAAATCATCAAAAAGCAAGAGTAATTGGTGATGTAAATATTAGTAAAAGTAGTTTTTCTAAATATGTAAAACACCCATATAATATAATAAATACAGGAGAATTTACTATTACTTTAAAAAAGCGCAACTATAACAGTGAAACACATTGTGTATCATATGAAGAAACTTACACACTACTTTCACACTTACTTACAGCGGAGGGATATGCACAAGAAAGAATTGCGCAAATAACTACTGCAATTCATAATATTTCAAACGATAAAACTATAAAATCAAATCATGATTGTATAGGAGGTTGGATTATATTTTGATTAATACTATTAATGTATTCTTTTATTCTATAATTATTATTTCCTAGATCACGAAATAAATTACTTTTTGTTATAATATCTCCAGTATGAATATGATTTAACCCTTCACATAATCCACAATTTTTCTCAGATATCTGTTTGAAATTTCTGATATTACAAAATACACAGGAAACAGCTACATTATCTTTATGATGAGAACTATAGTTATATATGCGATCAGGACTGGGGAAAAAATAACACCACTGCTTACCATTATACTGAAATTCTTGTAAGCATATATAACATTTATTACCCTGTTCTTTGATTTTATCAATAAAATCATCATAAGTTAGTGACCCTTTTATTCCAAATTTTTTAGAATCTCTGAGATTATTATGTGAGATATTTCTTTTAATTTTTGATATAACATCTTTAGATAAAGTATCCATATTATACACTCATAATATCAATACTTTAAATACTGCAACGCAGCGCCTAAGAAAAATCCACCTGTAGCGAGACGCCGCTCAGGTCTTTGAATGAATGCATAGGTTGTATTTGATACAAGCTATGTTTATGTTCCCTATAGAGCCGCTCCTGCACATGCAGATCATAGCCCTGCGGCCGCAAAATGTGGCGAAAAATCGTTATGAGCCGCGCACCATCGAGTCCTCCGTGCAGAAATCGGCGCGCCTTACACGGCAAATAATACGGCTCCAGTATCGGCAGCCATTCTTCCTGTGTATCGATAACCAACTCATCTTTTGTGAACCACCTGAGATCCGTGATACCGATAAGACCTGTGGCCCGGAGTATGGTATCAACGAGTTCTTTCGGTGGCTCACGCCGAAACAGTTTTCGGTGCGACTCCATCCTATCTTACCATGTTTTCTTATGTCTAAGCGTGTATGTCCTCGGGAAAAAACAGCCGCATGAGATCGAGCGAATGTGTCTTACCCTGGGCGAATGAAATCCACCCCTTGAGAATGAGCTGGTGAATATCCTGGTTAATGCTCGGCGGCAGAACTCCCATCTGAATAACGGACGATGTCAGTTCGTGCAGAAAATCCTCGTAAGAAATGCCCGTCGTCCAGATATCCAGAAAAAGTCGCATCATCTTCTCCTTGTCCTTGCGCACATGTGCCCTAAGGAGATCAAGACACAGGGAAAATGACGGAGAAGCGAAAAGTGACATGATATCCTTTGACGTGATAGTAGTCGTCACGGTTCCACGTGACCCGTATATCTGACACAGCGTATTGCAGATATTGCGAATCTCAGTAGGGGTCTGTGCGAGGCTCATGAAAATGGCGATGGCGCTCTGCTCGAGCTGCAGACCAGGAAATCCCGCCTTGCCGCAGAAATGCGACACCAGCATCGTGGGGGAAATCGTCTCCAGCTCCAGATGCATACAACGCGATTTCAGGGGCTGAATCAGGTCAGTGCTGTGCCTACTAATAAACAAAAAGCGGGTGGTATGCGAGTGAGTTTCCATCGGGCGACGCAGAGCCTGCTGGGAAATCATGGGGAGCGAGTCGGCGTCATCCACGATAATGAAACGATAGACGCCTTCGCGCGCGGATGAATGACGGACGAACTCTGCAACGGATTGTCTGACGCAGTGAATGCCGCGATCCTGCTCCGATGATAGCGAGAGGACCCATTCTGGATCGCTGGGCGAAATGGCGTGGGGGGCGTAGTAGGCTTTGAGGAATTCATTCATGAGAGTAGTCTTGCCGCATCCGTAGCCGCCGGATAAAAATAGGTGGGGCGGATCAGTGACGATTTGATTTAATAGGGAAATGCACTCATCCTGTCCAATGAGAGAACTCTCAAAGGGCATCCTGCTTGGATAGAGCTAAAGCATTCTTAAGCTGGGAGCTGGGGAGGGCGCGACATGCCTCTTTCCAATCAGATAGAACGCTCTATACTATTAACTCTGATTCCACTGTGCTTTTGTATATTCTTTCAAAGTATTTAATCAAGCTAGATATGGGGGTATCCTTCAATATATAGAATTTAATGCGGTTTAGATTATGGGAGGCTAGAAGGGCAACTATGTTTTCTTGCGTTTCACTATTATCTAGTAATAGAAAGTCATTACTGCGCGTCTTTTCTAGTAGTTTAATCCGATCTATATTACTAAGAAGGGCTTTGATAGTTATAATACCAAATTGTTTAGTATAGTCTGGATTAAATATTTCATTCGCATAGTTTCCTCTGAATGTATCATCTTGTAACCAGATTTTAACGGGTTTAGTATCATAGGCTGGATCGTGCCAGGCGTTTCTTGTTTTCATATGCTGGTCTAAGTTGTAAAGAGCTTTGAATTGGGGTGTTATGAATTTTGGACCGATTCGGTTTATTTCCTTATTGCGAATAAGGCTGAAGTTTGAGCCTTTGTCGTTCATATATTGTATATAGGCGAACTTAGGAATTTTGAGCATGTTTCCTTTTAGAATTGTGCGCAAGAGAATTTCTTGGTCATCACAGATTGGCAGAAATTCAGAATACGATCCAAATTCTAACAGTTTTTCGCGCCGCCAAATTCGTGGGTGATTTGGCATACAAGATAGATGCGATGCAGTTATATTATTGATTTGTGGAGTGACATATACTTTTACCCACTGTTTTCTTGGTGGGTAGTATTCGTAATAGTAGCCACCGTAACCCTTGGATATAAAGTCACTATATGAGAAATTCTTGCCGTTTTCGTAGATATTGATAAAGTCCATGTAAATGAAATCGACATGGGGATACTTTGTAAAGCCTGTGACAGCATCTTTAATCAATTCTGGTAGAATTTCATCGTCGTGGTCTAGTTCAAGTATATACTTACCGCGGCACAGGGAGATTGCTTCATTCTTTACATTCCCTATACTTCCGCTATTTCCGCTGCGATTATAAAGGCGGATTTTCGGTTCATGCTTGAATTTTTCTTTTAAAAAGGCGAAATGGGTCTCGTCGGTTGAATCGTCTAGAATAACCCATTCCCAGTCACGATCTGACTGAGCTTTTAGACTGTTATAAGGCCTTCCGATTTTGTCAAATGAGTTAAAACATGTGGTGAATACGGAAAAAGTTGGGCGTGTTAATTGACGGTCGGCGATCACGTTATTTATAAAACAGTAGTTTATTCCTTGATTAAACTGGGGTGGGTCTATTTTTTTATAGTGAATCCAACGTTTTCTTAGACGTGGGCATAGTATTGAATTTATCTCTCTAGTATACTCTATTTCGTAGGGTCCATATGTTACTAAAATGTGGTATTCTGGGCTATATAGCTTTTCAACATCGGCTAGTCTGCTGGTAATATGGACGGTGCAGTCTAGATTCTGGATTTTTTGGTCTGCATCACTATATTTATCATATCTGAAAAATATCACTACTGGATATTTACTCATGTTGGTCGCTTGAGGTAGTAAGGTGGTTGCGGTTTATGTAGGATGGTTGATGCTGCTGGGGGCGGGCTAAACACCCTATAAATGTAGCTATAAAGGGAATGCCATCATCGCTCTATGACGCATTAGGAGTCTCGCGCTCCGCAGATACGGATGAGATCAAAAAGGCCTATAGGCGCCAGGCACTTGAACATCATCCTGATAAGGGCGGTAGTGCGGAAAAGTTCCAGCAGATTCAAAAGGCGTATGAGATTCTCAGTGACGATCAGCGGCGGGCGATCTACGACCAAACAGGTCAGGAGAATGACGTGGCGGGGCAGCAGGGGAACCCCTTCGGGGGAAATCCCTTCGGTGGGGGAGGTATCCCTTTTGATATCGGCAGTCTGTTCGGCATGTTCGGCCCAGGGGGGCCAGGCGGCCCTCATAGTCCCCACGCCCGCCCCAAGCAGCGCGGTCACAAGGCTCCCCCCAAGGTCCATGAAATGCCCATAAGTCTGTGGGACTACTACCACGGCAAGCGCATCAAGATTCAGTTCGAGCGGCAGAAGTTCTGCGACGGCTGCAAAGGATCGGGTGCAGAGAGCTACGAGTCGTGCGGCGGCTGTGGCGGCTCAGGCTTTAAACAGCAGATGATTATGATGGGCCCAGGAATGCACGCAATGATGCGTGGGCCCTGCGGAGACTGCTCAGGCGAGGGGAAGCGCGTCGGTGCAATCTGCAAGCGCTGTAACGGAAAGAAGTTTAATGCCCAGGAGAAGGTTCTTGACGTTGTCTGCACGCCTGGAATGCGACCCAATGAACGGATTGAGTTTGTTGGAGAGTGCTCCGATCAGCACGAATATGCCACACCAGGTGATGTGCATATTGTGCTGCAGGAGGCCGATGAGGATATTCGGTTCAAGCGCATTCAGGGCACGGATGATCTGGAGGCCTCCACGACGGTCGGGCTGAAAGACGCTCTGCTCGGCTGCTCAGAGAAGATGGATACACACCCCGCACATCCACAGGGACTCGTAATAGAGATTCCTGTGGGTATTCAACACGGAGATACTATGGTTATTGATGGAGAGGGGATGCCTCGTCGCGGCGGTGGGCGCGGCGCCCTTCGCGTCACTGTCTCTGTTCGGACCACGGACGCCGAGCGCGCCACCCTGAAGGCCAATAAGGAGGCGTTACAGGCGATGTTTATGCCATCCTAGGTGCGAAACTGGTAGGGTCTGCTGCAAGCTTCCACTCCTGGGTGTGCATGCCCATGAGCGCACGGTTCTCCATCGCCGGGCTCAGAAGCATGCCAGGAGAGGAGTAGTCGGCGGCATGAGAAAGGCTGCTCGCGGCACCGCCGCGCTGCCTCCTTGTCATCTTCTTGAACATGTTCTTCAGCTTCTGAACGGCGGCCGTGGCCCTTTGAGTCATAGACTTGCGGCCCTTTGCGCCACCGTGCATCTTCTTCCTCGACATCATGTTGCGCCCCCTCTTAACCATCTTCTTGAACATATTCTTCAGCTTCTTGATTGCAGCGCTGGCCCTGTGGCTCATAGACTTGCTGCTCCTGCGGGCGCCGCCGGATTGGTCGCTCATGCCCCTGATAGAGCTAAGGGACGCATCCAGAGGTCCCAGATGGGCGGATGCACGCAGGCTCTGATCGAGCACGCCGGTGTATCCCACCGGGGCTGAAGAAGCAAGAGATACCATGCCGCCACCGTGCTGGCCGACGTGAAGCCTCTGGTAGTCAGAGCCCTGTGCCAGATTCATCCTACTGGAGCTCATGATGCTGGCGTCATTCACGCCAGCGGGAGAATACATCTGGGCGCCACCGCGCATCATTTTACGCGACATTTTGGAAGCCCTGCGACGGGAAGCCCTGCGACGGGAAGCCCTGCGACCTGAATATTTGACCATTTCTACCGTATATATAGAAATGAAAGCCGTAGGCGCACAGGCCCTTTGTTACCGTCACAGGATTAAGAAAATATATTATTTCTCAATAAGAAATAATATATTTTTACAATGGTCCGGTTGTCGCCACCACATTACATGCCGCGGAGGGCGGGTGCCTGAATCCTGCGCTTCTGGATCTTGCCGCTCGCGATATAGATGGAGTTCTCCGTCATAATGATGTAGTCATCCTGCACCTTATACACCTTCTGCACCAGACTGGTGAATTCCTCATTGGACTTGATCAGCATCTTCTCCTTAGTCTCCTGGTCCTCGCCGAGGAAGGCCTTTGCAGTCGCTGTATCGACATAGTAGTCGAGCAGAATGGGCTTATCCTGCTCGAGAGCAATCTTAGCGGCATGCACCAGAACCTGGGCGGAGGGCATGGGGCCCGCAGATGCCGGAGCCTGGGCAGGAACAATCATAGAGGCAGTTGCGGAGGTAGGGGCAGACATGGCTAATTTCTGAGAGATTCTGTGAAAGCAGGAGAGACGATTTTCCGCACGCCTACGAATCCGGGGTTGCGGCGACAGGGGCGTATTTCGCCACGGTATCACGATGCGTTTGCAGCACCGTATTCATGAATTCATAGGCCTCGTCCAGCTGCCTCGTGTTCCTCGCGCCCGTAATGATAATACTGCCCGTCTGGAAAGCGGCGATCGTAATCTTCTTGCATGCCCCGATCTGTGTTCCGTCGCCCTGGCCATTGCAGAATTTCGGGCACATGCAGATTCCACGAGTCGCCGGGGCCTCCTCGTTGTAGTAGTATTTCGTATTGACTCCCTGATAAATGGTCGTCTCGAGAGTGCTGGAAAGACGATACTGCTGACAGAGGATCCTGTGGAGGTCGGCGCGCTTCAACAGAGCACTCATCTTGTAGTCGGAGTTGAGGAGCTGGATGGCGAATTTATGGATCGTCAGCGGCTTCTCAGAAATCGCCTCCGGAAACGCGGCAAAGGCGGCGAGCATGAATTCCAGAACGACTCGGGAGAAGGCCTCGCTGGTAACTCCTGTCATCTGGAATCCTCCGTTCGCGAACAGCTTCACATTCACCTCCTTGAATTCTCCTGTCGCTGCTCCACTGTCACGCAGCTTCCGAATAACCAGCGTGCTCTGGTTGAAGAATGTCTTGTTGCTCACTCGGCGCTTGGTAAGCATATCACGTGCCGAGTGTCCAATCACTTTCGCCTCGTGCTCCATTTTCAGAAATCCCTCCGCCGGATATCCGATCGGAATGAGAATCTCCGAGACCTGCTCAAATAGTTTATTGAGATTGATCGTGGCTCCGAGATGCCCCGTCGTCACCAGAGTCGATATCCGTAGAGGACTGAAGGTAAGAGTGGGGCTTGACATTTCCTTCACGGCTTTATGCGGGCTGGGCAGGTGGCCATTGTTCCAATTTTACCCGGACCTGCTTTTCAAACCACGAAGAGAGAAACTGGCTCCGGAGTTTCGGGCCACACTGCTTAATGAAATCGGTGTCGCTGATTCGGAGCATCGCCTGCAGACCCTCCGGTGTGAGGGACCCCACCGAGTTCGCCGTAAAGAGACAGAACATCGCCAGATCCGAGAAGGTCCATTTCATCAGCGTCTGATCAAACACCGTTTGGAGCTGGGAAATATGGGAGGTGAAGGCCTCATTCCAGAGTTTCGCGCAGTCCTGGAAGCGCGCCGGATTCAGAAGAAAGAATCGGATATCTCCACGGCGGAACTGGATGTCGATCCCGGACATGGAGCCCCCCTTCGCATCCCCCAGAATCTTCTGGATGCGGAACTGGAAATCCTGCGGCTTCGGGGCTTCAAAGGGGATGGTGAGAAACTTGTGAATGATAGAGGCGTGAATGCGCGAAATGGAGTTGCAGAGAAAGATGATGAGGACCTTCTGAGGACTCATATCCAGGAGAGGGCGGAGGGCAATCTGGGCCTGGTCCGTCAGAGTCTCCGCCTCGTCAAATACGATGACTTTTGGGCCGTTGGAGACGAAGAGGGCATCAAAGGATGAACGGATAAAGGGATATACGCGGCTGCGAACGGCTTCCAGGCCGCGCTCGTCGCTCGAGTTCAGAAAAAGTGCGCGGCCGAAAAAGGAATTCGACTTGCCCGTTTTCAGGGCTCCGCTTCCGTGAAGAGCCTCTACAAAGAATCTGGCGGATGTTGTCTTTCCGGAGCCCGGCGGACCGATCATTAGAAGATGCGAACGCGCTTCGGGGTATGTTATCATTGTTTGTAGAAGTGTTTCAATACGGGGTGGTAGGCCAAGCCCTTCCATTTACTACAATCACCATCTATCCGTTTAGACCTGGAGGGTTACGAAAAGGCTTAAACTTTGCGACGCGGTGTTATTCTAGGAAAATGCCACCAGTCGCAAGAATCAGTAAAAAGAAGGCTGCTGCGGTTGTGGCGGAGGCTCCGGCTCCGGCGCAGGCTCTTGAGACGGCGGTGGTAGAGGCCGTGGTGGAGGCTGCTGTTGAGGTTGCCCCGGCTCCGGTCGCTGCCGCTTCGGCAAAGAAGAAGTCATCAAAGAAGCCTATTAAGGTCATTGCCGTCGTCACTCCCGACGGTATTGAGGGCTCCTTTTCCACGGATAGTCGCCGTCCTCTGATCGCACATCTTCCTATTAAGACAAATGAGGTCATGTTTCATGACCAGGCCTTGAAATACGACCCCAATCCTCCATCACAGGCTGATCCAGAGCCATATGACGCCGCGGGCAATGATCTCTTCACCGCGGGCCAGGAGCTGCTGCCTGCCGTTATTGCGGCAGTAGAGGAGCCAGTAGTTCGCGCAGCCGTCGTGGAGCCTGTCCCTGTCTCGATGCCCTGTTTCACAAAGGCCCAGCTCATGGTGCAGTATAAGGGCTGTTCAGAGGAGAAGCGTCTTCCCGAATCCACAGAGATTGCCTGCTTCTGGTGCGCGCATGAGTTCCCCTCACAGCCATGCATCATTCCTGAGCGCGAGGTCGCCGGCGTCTATATGGTCTATGGCAACTTCTGCTCTCCTGAGTGCGGTGTTGCGTATCTTTTGACGGAGGGCATCGATCCCCACGTGCGCTGGGAGCGTATGGCGCTTCTGCACAGGATTTATGATAGAGATGGAATCGGGCGTATTTTCCCTGCACCGGCGCGCGAGAGTCTGCGGCTGTTTGGAGGACCCATGAGTATTGATTCTTTCCGTGCAACCGTGCGTGAGAGGAAGGTGCGCGTTGATGTGCATATGCCACCGATGGTGAGTATTCTGGGGTCGATTGACACGAAGCCGATCGATTTCTTCGATACGAGTCTGAAGCAATTCGGGCCAAACGGGGCTATTGTATCTCCTCCACAGCGGTCGGTGGAGGAGGGGTTACGCCTGAAGCGCAATAAGCCTCTAAAGGATAAGGAATCTACTCTTGATACTGTCATGAATATTAAGATTGGCGGAAGGAGGTAGGCGGCTTGTCGCGAACTTACGCCACATAAAATTTACCTGGCGACGTGCCTCCCAGCCTGGCACAGTAGCAGATGACAGACAGTATGATTTACGAAATGGTCCAGAGTCTGGAGCGTGTTGTGCATGAGCGACTTGCGATTCTTCAAGATGCAATTCGGTCAAAGCATTTGGCGCAGCAGCAGCAGCAGCCGCCGCAGTTTGTCGCCCCAGGATTCAATACGACGAGCTTTTACGGCGAGCAGAATCCTCTAGAGGCGCGTATTCAGACACTTGAGTTGCAGCTCAAGCAGGCTTTTGCGAGAACACTTGCCATCAATACGCTGATGGAGCGCATTGATCAGCAGGCCACACAGATCGCTGAGTTGAAGGCGCGTCTGACGGATGTGGAGCCTGTGGGAAATCTTCTTCCCAGGTCGCCAATGCAGGGAATCGAGGTGGTTCCAAAGAGGGAGGTGGCGATTAGTGACACTGCTGAGCCACTTAGCTATGCTGACAGACTCTTGCTGAATAAGAAGGCTCGTAAGGCGTTGGAGGCGGAGGAGATGGGAGAGCGACCGGCGGTGATTGAGGAGGCTGAGGAGACTGAGGAGGCTGAGGAGGCTGAGGAGGCCGAGGAGGAGGTTATGGAGGAGGTTGAGGAGGAGGTTGTAGAGGAGGTTGAGGAGGAGGTTGTAGAGGAGGAGGTTGAGGAGGAGGTTGAGGAGGAGGTTGAGGAGGAGGTTGAGGAGGCAGAGGAAGCCGCCGAGGAGGCCGAGGAAGCCGCTGAGGAGGAGGCGATGGAAGTTGAGCTGGAGGAGTTTGAATACAAGGGTTCAAGCTATTACCGCGACACGGATAACAATGTCTTCATGGCAGATGAAGATGGTGAGCTAGTAGCCGACGCAATCGGCGTCTGGAATCCCGTGAAGCAGCGTATCGTCGTAAAGAAGCCAGATGCATAGATCCCTTATACGGCCGCATAGCGACACAATACAATATTTTTTCAGTATAGAATGGATGGTATTTGCGCGCCTACACTAGCAACGGCGGCAGAATTTATCGGCCTCATTATACTTGATCTCTTCCGACACGATTATGCTCTTGCGCCAAAGCATGCAATCTTCGGAGTTATCGTTACTGCCCTCACGAATATCCTCTGCGAACAAGGCATGGTCATGGCCGCCTGGGGATTCTTTATTCTTCCCTACATCATCCTTATAATCGCCTGGTTCTACGCAAGCGCAAATCCACCCCTCCCGATGGACTACCATGCACTCGCGACACAGGCAATACAAGATGGGCAGTTATCCCAAGGAAGACAAGTAATGACACCCAGTTATATGGGTTGCAATCAATGCAATAGAGCACCCTGTAGCTGCGGACCCCCTTACGGAATGCGTTCGGCCTAAGGGTTCTGCGACTTTGTAGCATTAGAAGATGCTTACCGTGCTGCTGTCTCCTGAATATGTCATGTGGATTCTTGGCGCCTATAACACAATTTCCTACATTATCGATAAGTTCATCTTCGGCACAAAGAAGGTCTTCTGCGCTCTGCAGGATGCTTTCACTCCAAAGACCTATATCCTTTTTTCCGGTCGCCCTAATGCGTATCTGGAGAACGCTATTAGCGTCGATGCATCCACGTCCGCCAAGCCCCAGTGGTTCTATACGCCCGAGAACGGCCGCTTTGTAGAGTATGCCGACGGATGTTCTACCCAGTTTCTGGAGAAGATTTCCCCATCTGTTCATACACTGCCCGTGTTGAGTATGGAGATCGTGGAGGATTCAAAGGTGGTGTATGATCTTACTGATTTTGCCGAGACTATTCGTGTATATAATGCAACATCTGATACAAGCAGCCCATCCGTTGCGCACATCATGTCTGCGTGGTCGGCTTCCTCTGGCATTGTCCTGTCACCTACGCGCCCTTTCAAGCTGCGCCTCGTCGATACCGCTGCGAACACTGTAGAGACTGCCATTGATGAGATGGATACGCTCGATGCGGTTGTTCAGGCTGTGACTGAGCCTGCTACTGAGACTGTGACTGATGATGACGCCAAGACAGAGGCTGCGGATGATATGCCAAATCTCGGTAGTGCCGATAGCACTGCGGCATTTGATCATGGCTGCTGATTAGCCGTGGAAACCGCTGCGCTATAGGACCGCTGCGCTATAGGGCTTAAAATTGACTCCCTATTCCATGTAGAAATCTGTATTCACTATGAGTACAGATCTTGATTCCCCACTCCCTTCTGGCACGTGGACATTGTATTTCCATGCGCCAAGAGAAAAGCGATGGACGCTGGACACTTTCCAGCCCATCGCCAAGGTGGCAACTCTCCGAGAGATCCTGGCCGTGTTTCAGGAGCTCGGTGACAAGGTGAAGCGCGGCATGTATTTCTGTATGCGCGACCCTATTCCTCCCCTTTGGGAGAATTACCAAAATATCCGTGGAGGCAGTTATTCTCTCCGCGGCGGCCCTGAGGAGGGCCCTGAGTATTATAAGTCCTATATTATCGGCGCAATGCTGGGAATGTCCACGCTGGTCCCCGAGGACCAGATTGTTGGACTAAGCATTAGCCCAAAAATCATGAGTGGTCCGAATGGCTCTCATCGTGTCGGTTTCTATGTGATAAAGATATGGAATAGAGATTCTGAAAAGTATAATGATCCTAAGGGTATTCATCTGCTGCACCCCAAGCTGGTGCCTGCCGATGTGCTATATACCCCCCATGTTGATAAGAAAATGTGATTAAATATAGCTAAACTTTGGTGCGCCGAGGCTGACAATCCGCTCAGGATGATCTACTGTCAGATACAGAAAACGGCCCGTGCTAGTTGATAAACTGGAAATCATATCTGGAATATTTTGCATGAGAAAGAGCTCGGCCATTTCATACACGTAGCTTGCGATCCTGTCACGCTCGGCATTTCTTGCCGTCTGTCTGACAATCTGGGAATCTGGATGAATAGGCATAGGAAGTGTATAGAGTGCCCAAGAGGGATCCGCCTTTTTTGTCAGCTCGGTGAATTTCAGGATGTTATCCTTCATGACAAAAATATTCAGATTACTTTTCTTAGAGGCAACCTGAAACTTTTTGGCGGCGCGCACGATCTCATCGACGGAAGCTGCGCGCAGTTCGTTCGGACTCAGTGTGCGGTTGGAACGGAGATTGATTCCGAGATCCATCTCTCCAGGCAGACTGACTTTGGAAATACTCTCACGGATGCTCGTAATGAGTGTAGGGCTCCACTGAAAGATCTGCTTCGCTCTTTGGCGGACGGTCTCGAGAGGAAGAGACATTACATGGGAGAGAATGCGAGGGAGAACCTTGGCGGTATTGCTCGCCGTAGAGGGCATAGTATCTTTGTAGGTGACTCCACTGATATCGGAAAAGGTGTTCTGAATGAGGGGGATGCGAAAGGAGATATTGTTTGATCTGTCATATACCTGCAGAGTGCGCCCCTCGGCTCCTGCGTAAATATGGGCGTAGAGAAACTGCGTGAAATTTGTCCAGGCGTCGGAGTCAAATGTCTCGAATAAAAAACTCTTTTCCTGATCTACCAGCTTTTTGGGGGGAATGGTTAGCCAGGATGTCATGTGGGGGATATATACTCTTTACGTAAAAGGTTTGGTGGGGGCGAATACGCGAAGCCGATCTGCGTAGCAGATAGGCGACTAAAGCTTTGCGACTTGAAGCCGATAGGCGACTAAAGCTTTGCGACTTGAAGCTGATTGGCGACTTGAACCCTACTGAATGATATCAATCTTCGCCTCAAATGCGTAGGACAAGATCATCGAATCTAATCCCTGTGGATAGACCTTCTTAATCGGCATAACACTGGTGGAAGGCGACTTGCGCAAGATATCAACAATAGCCTCTCTCTCAACAAGTTTGCACTCGACCTTTGCCTCCTTCTCTGGTTTGCACGCATAATACCTATAGGACTCCTGCTCATCCTTCGACTCTCTGAAGACAGCATTACTAAAGTTCAAGAGATCAAAGATACTCTGCTTATCAGAGCCATTTGGAGCAGACATTTGTAGTAACTGCTCGAAAAGGCTGCAGGCGCCTCAATTTTTAATCACGCCTGAGGGACATCCTACTGAATATATTTGCAAGACCGTTGTTTTTAGGAGCGCGAGGCCCTACAGACATCTGCGCAAATAACTCCGCCAGTTCATCGCGTTCTGGCTTTGTCTCATAGTCCAGAGCACTCGGAAGTTCTGCGTAAAGAATCTCCTCTGCACGCATTAATTTACCTGATGAGTTCTGCATAAGCGCCCTCTTCAGCTTCGTCAAAAAGGAATAGGCGTCCTCGATAATCTCTACAGGGTGCTCATCTGCCTCTACTGGATTTATCAAATCTGGATAGTCATGTTCAACGGCTTCGCTTAAAACGGGATTCGATCTGAAAAGGCGCGCTAATTCTGGGGCAACAATGACAATTGCAACCATTGTATCGACATCATCGCGGTCGGTGTCATACTTTTTTAACAAGTTCTTTAATTTCATACGATAGGTTTGCAGTCTGTCCTGATAGAGAACATTCCGCATGATAGCGTTACGTGTCGCAGATCGGTGGGAATGTCCAAACGATTTACGATGCTTTCTTGATTTCGTGGTATGCCTCTTTGCCATCTCTATTTGATCTGCAGATTTAGTTCCCCAGCGCCCCCTGCTTGTTCTTCATTGGGGGGACGGCGCGTCCCCCCTACCCCCTCCATTTAGTTCCCCAGCGCCCCCTGCTTGTTCTTCATTGGGGCCAGGACCAGCTTCACTTCGCCCAGATTGGCCACAGTGTAACGCAGAATGAGAGGAAAATCATTCTTCAGATACAGCTCAATGCTCGGGCACAGGCTGGTGCACTTGGTGAAAAGAACCAGATGCTTCAGCTGGAAAATACCCTGCACAATCTCCGCGACCGCCCCTGCCGACTTATGCACCTTCATATTGGAGTTGTTATTCTCCGAGATGATGGTCTCCTGCTCAGCGAAATCGCCCATGCACTTGAAAATGAGATCCGTGCCGCTGCTGGTGATCTCCACATCCAGCTTCTCACCCAGCGCATTCATATCTCTGCAAATCTTCTGCAGATCGAGGCTGGGCATGTGGATGATGCTGGTGAAGTTGAGGCTGGGAATCTGAATATCCTCCACATCCGTGTCGAACAGCTTCAGGAAATAGTTGGTCACGGTGGATTTCTCCGAATTCTCCATACGAATGCCGAGCTTATTGGGATTGGACGCAGGCAGATAGAGAGTCAGATTGTCGTTATTGCCCATAGTCTTGATGAGCTTGAAAAAGTAGATCATATTCACTCCGAGCACATGCTTGGCGGGGCAGTAGTAGGTCTCGAAGCGGTCCGAATGCAGGCGCAGATACACGAGCACGGTGTGAGTCTCATCGACCGCCATGACCTTGATACCCTGGGAGTCGAACTCGAGATTCGCCTCCGTCAGAATCTCCTTCAGTGCCTCAATCAAGGTGCGAAAAGCACCGGACTGCACAGTCCTGATTTCAAATAGATTGCCGTTTGCGTTTGGGCGGGCGACGGACATTTCTATATCATTCTGTTGAAAACGTCTTTATGCCTGTAGCGCGTTTATTTGCCGGTGTGTCGCGTTTTTTCGGAGCGGCGACTGCGTGCGCTACGGCGCGTTTTGCGCTGCCCCCGGCCCGGACCCCGGCTGAGACTCCGGCGTCTGGCGGCCATGCGGGATCGTTCGTTCCGGATCAGCCTGAATCCCTGGGAAGCAGCGGCGGCCACAAAATAGGGGCCTGTTTTTGTCAGACCCACCATTACGGATGGGTAGAATCCTCCTCGGCCTCTCCATGTCGAGCATCCGCATCCGCCACCTTTACGTGTGTAGGACATCCTACTAGTATGCTAGAGCTTTAATGTGATTAAACTATAGAAATGCCACACAAGCCAGGTATGTCTAAAAAGGCAAACAAGAATAGCGCAGCTGGTGGCCCTTCCAAGAAGGAGCTGGCCGCTGCCGCATTTGCGGCTTCCCAGGCACGCAAGGCCGCTGAGGCGGCTTCTGCGGCCGCTGGCGCCGCTGCCAAGGCTGCTGCTGCCGCTGAATCCAAATCCGCAGGAGGAAACGCCTTTTTCGCGCGCCGCATGAAGGAGCTTGCGGCTGCTGGTAGGGAGCTGGAAGAGGATGCCAAGAGGGCTGCAAGGCGCGCGGCTTCTCAGGCAGCTGAGACTGCAGAGGCTGCAGAGGCATATAGGCACGGACAGGCAGCTGCTGCTGAGGCTGCGAGTGCAACCCACTTTGGAAAGAAGCTTGGGGGAGGGACGAGCAGGCGCAATAGACGCGGACGCTACACTAGCGGACCTTCTCGTAACAGGCGCGGACGCTACACGCGCAAGGCATAAGCGGTATAAAGCATTACACTTAATCCAACCAAATGATTTCACGCATTGTCGTTGATTCCTCTGATGCAATCACCGATCTGTGTTCTCTCGGGCAAAAGTTCGGAACGGACAAGAGCCCCTATAATACGGTAGGACACCGCCATCCCTACACGGCCGTTTATTCTATGCTGTTTTCCCCACTGAGGGCAAAGCCAATCCGCTTCGCAGAGATTGGAATCGCCAGTGGAGCCAGTGCTCTTCTCTGGGACGCCTATTTCACTCATCCCGACGCACAGATTACGATGTTTGATCGTGACACGAACTTTATGGCAAATGCGGATTCTATGACTGGTCCGCGCGTGAAAGTGGGTCTGATGGATGTGGCCGTTGATGGGGATATTCGCAGAGCTCTTTCCGACATCTCTTCAGGAGAAGAATATGATGTCATTATTGATGACAGTAGTCATAACTTCGACCATCAGATTCGGATTGTGAAGGAGGCCTGGCCTCTTCTTAAGACCGGTGGCATGCTCGTCGTAGAGGATATCTTTCGGGCAAGGACCGAAGATGACTATGCGCGTGAGCTGGAGAATATTTTGACGAACTGCGCGAGCTCGTATTTTGTCATGTGCGAGCACAAGTATAAGTGGTCGCCCGGGTGGGATAATGACAAGTTGCTCGTGCTTGTTAAAGCATGAGTAACGACTTGCCCTTTAGGGCAACAAGCTTCTTATCCTTGTAAAAGGATAAGAAGCTGCTTTTTCCGTAGGAAAAACAAGCTTCTTGGTGCTTGTTAAAGCTTAAAATGAGTGCCTACGCTTCATAGTCCTCTTTGGTATCCTCCTATGAGATGCACTAGCCGCTCTGCGCCTTGTGCTGCTCTTAGACCTTGCACTGCTGCTCCTAGACCTTGCACTGCTGCCCCTAGAGTTAGGAGATCCTTGTCCATTCAGCTTAGCTATTGCCTTCTGCACAATCTCGAGCGCAGAAAGACGCCTTCCGCTTGGACTTACCGAACGAACACTATTGATCGCACGCAAAGCCTTTTGTAATTCAACTGCTTGACTACTCATCTACAAGATGCAATTATTTTACGCAGCATTAGCCCCACTCCGTAAAATTGCGGCGACCCCAAGCCCCCACCCTTGGTATAGAAATGGCTGACGCATCCGCATATAAGAAGCATACTCACCGCGAGCATATCTTGGAGCTGCCTGACACCTATGTCGGCTCCACAGATACGCACGCCGAGTCACGCTGGGTGTTCGATCCGTCCTCTGGAAAGATGGCGTATCGAGCAGTCAATTTCAATCCGGGCTTCTACAAGCTCTTCGACGAGATCATCGTGAATGCCCGCGATGCCCTCGTGCGCAGCGCAGAGCCGGGCAGGACCCCTATCAAGCACATCGACGTCACCGTCTCCCCCGAGTCAATCTCCGTAGAGAATGACGGCGACGGTATTCCCATCGAGATGCACCCTACAGAGAAGGTCTGGACGCCCGAGCTCATCTTTGGCCATCTCCTCACCAGCGGGAACTACAACAAGGAGGAGGAGAAGATCGTCGGAGGCAAGAACGGCTACGGCGCCAAGCTGACCAACATCTTCAGCAAGCGCTTCACCGTGGAGACCCGCTCTCCCAAGCACGGCCAGAAGTATTCCCAGACCTGGCTGAAGAATATGTCCGTTGCAGAGAAGGCCGTGGTCAAGAAGGACGCCTCCGCCAAGGGCTTTGTCCGCATCAGCTATGAGCCAGATCTGGGGCGCTTTCCTGGGCTGAATCTCGATGACATGCTCCTCGTTCTCCGCACACGCGTGGTCGAGCTGGCCGCAATGGCTGGAAAGGATGTGAAGGTCACCTACAACGGGACCGCAGTTCCCAACAGCACCTTTGAGAAGTTCGTGAAGCTGTTTGTGCGCGATGATACGCCCGTCGCGTATGAGCGCTGCGGAGAGCGCTGGGAGGTGGCGGCCGTCATGGCGCGGCAGCTGTTCGAGGAGGACGGTGTGCCCGACGAGAAGCACGTCTCGTTCGTGAATGGCATCAACACACGCAAGGGCGGCAAGCACGTGGATAAGGTCGTCGGCACTATCATCGGCGACTTCTGCGAGCACGCGGCCAAGAAGAAGGTCGCAGTCAAGCCTGGACAGTTGAAGGACAGCGTCATCTTCTTCGTCAATGCGACCATCGTGAATCCCGCGTTTGACTCCCAGACAAAGGAGACACTGACCACTCCTGCCGCCAAGTTCGGATCCGTGTTCAAGTCGGAGAAGATGGTGGCAGGACTGGTGAAGCTCGGTCTCCTCGACGAGGCAATGGCGATTCTGGACGCGAAGGCCAACAAGGACGCCAAGAAGACTGATGGGTCCAAGAAGCGCGTGCTGCGCGGAATGCCCAAGCTGGTGGATGCTCTGTGGGCAGGCACGGCGAAATCCACAGAATGCACCCTGATTCTTACGGAGGGAGATTCAGCTGCGACGTCCGCGATCACGGGACTCTCCGTGGTGGGGCGCGAGAAGTGGGGCGTATTCCCTTTGAAGGGTAAGATGCTGAACGTGCGCGACGTGTCGGCCGACAAGTTCGCCAAGAATGAGGAGCTGACGGCGATCAAGAAGATCCTCGGCCTCGAGCAGGGCAAGAAGTATAAGGATCTCAAGTCCCTCCGCTACGGGCGCGTCATGGTCATGGCGGATCAGGATTTGGATGGATCACACATCAAGGGCCTTCTAATGAATCTGTTCCACGCGGAGTGGCCCGAGCTCATGCAGGCGGGCTTCATCTGCTCGCTCGCCACTCCGCTCCTGAAGGCCACGCGCCGCTCGGAGGTCCGCAGCTTCTTCTCGCCCGCCGAGTTTGACGCATGGAAGACAGAGCTGGGTGGCTCCACCACCGGCTGGCATCTCAAGTATTACAAGGGATTGGGCACCAGCACGGACGACGAGGCGAAGGAGTGGTTCGAGAAGCTGCACGAGATCAAGTATAACTGGGACACGGAGACCGATGAGACGATGTCTCTGGCGTTCTCCAAGAAGCGGGCGGACGACCGTAAGCGGTGGCTGGCGGGTTACGATCCCCAGCGCATGCTGAACATTGAGAGCGGGCAGGTTCCCTATTCCCGCTTCGTGCATGATGAGCTGATCCATTTCAGCAATGCCGACAATCTGCGATCACTGCCCTCCATCATGGACGGCCTGAAGCCATCGCAGCGCAAGATCCTGTTCGGCTGTCTGAAGCGCGGGCTGCGCGCCGAGGTGCGTGTGGCCCAGCTTGCAGGCTATGTCTCTGAGCACGCGGCCTATCACCACGGTGAGGCGTCTCTCACAGCCGCCATCACTTCCATGGCACAGCAGTTCGTCGGCGCGAACAATATCAATCTGCTCGCCCCTATTGGGCAGTTCGGCTCGCGTCTCCTCGGCGGCAAGGACGCTGCATCCCCCAGGTATATCCATACTCATCTGGAGGGCATTCTAGATACCATTCTCAGGAAGGAGGATTCCAATATCCTCAAGCACATTGACGATGATGGGCTGCTGGTGGAGCCCGAGACCTATCTGCCTGTCGTGCCTCTGCTCGTGATCAACGGCTGCATCGGCATTGGCACAGGATTCAGCACGGACATTCCTCCTCACAATCCTGAGGAGGTGGTGGGACTGCTGCGCGATCGTCTAGAGGGGCGCCGTGCTACTCTGGAGAATCTGGCCATGCGGCCCTGGTGGATCGGATTCAAGGGACCTGTGCAGCTGGTCTCTGATGGTGTCTGGGTCACAAAGGGCCTCTACACCTTCGACGATGAGAAGAAGCAGGTGATGATTACGGAGCTGCCTGTGGGCGTCTGGACACACGACTATAAGGCGTTTCTGGATGAGTTCTGTGTGGCCGGCTCCACTGCGGGGGCCAAGGTGGGCGGCTCAGAGAGTGGAAAGGGTGACAACTCCAAGACGGAGGACGGCAAGCCCATTCTCAGGAACTTCGAGGATCTCTACACGCACATTGATGTGCGCTTCAGTCTGGAGCTTGATCCTGATTACTATGACGATGCGAAGGCGAACCCGGTGGAGTTTGAGAAGCGGTTCAAGCTGTCCAATACATGGCGCACGACCAATATGGTTGCGTTCGACACGGATTTGAAGATTGTCAAGTATGGGTGTGTGGGCGATATGCTGGAGGCGTATTATGGCCCTCGTCTGGCCGCGTATGAGGATAGGCGGGCTGCAGAGATTGAGCGGCTGCGGGCGGAGGCCGTGGAGGCCGATGCCAAGGCGCGTTTCCTGCAGGCGGTGCTGGATGGCACGATCGATATGAGGCGCGCGTCCGACGAGGATATTGTAGCCGCAATGATTGCGCACGAGCTGCCGGCGCTGTCTGGGGCACGCGAGGCCACTGCAGTAGAGTCCTATGACTATCTGCTGAGGCTGCGTATGGACCGTGTGAAGGCCGCGGCCATTGAGGAGCACCAGAAGGCTGTGGTGGTCGCTCGGGCTGCTCTGGCTGCGCTGGAGGCGACTACCGCATCGGCGATGTGGCTGGCGGATCTGGAGGAGTTTGATGTGGCGTGGAAGAAGATGCGGATGGAGCGCGAGGCTGCACTGGCTGGAAAGGGCAAGGTGAAGGCGAAGGTGCAGATGAAGATCAAGCCACGGGCTGCGGCAAAGGCCTAAGCCACGGGCTACGGCAAAGGCCTAAGTCAAAGACTGCGGCAAAAGCCTAAGCTGATCCCCAGAGCTTTGCCTCCCTATAAGCTGCACGACGCTGTTTAACACCCGCCCAGTAGCGGGCACTATACGCAGCATACGCCGCACAGTTTTCTTTTGTCAGATTCGGCGGATTATCTAGATGCCCCGTAAGAGTATTGAATTTCGGCAGCCAGAAATCCGGCCCTCGCATCGGCTCCGGATATCTCGCCTGCTGAATCTTCCCCTTCCACAGGGCATCTGGATTGAAAGGTGGCTGCACTGGCATTCTTCTAAGAAGATACGTTTCATCGGCTATAAGCGGATGAAATGTGGTCCAGGCGGGGATCGAACCCGCGACCCTGGCGTCTCTTGCATACATAATTGTATAAGCACCATGCGCTACCAACTACGCTACTGGACCTGGGGGGTGGGAGCCTCCCACCAAATAATAGTATTTAGTCATCTTTAGACCAGTGTCAGGTATAGTTGAGTAACTCTAACACACCTTTAGCACGTAAAAATCTTGATCAGCCGGTTCTTTTTACCCGTCTTGTTGCGCCGCCCGAATTTGACTTTCCGTGTCCGTGGCTTTATAGGAATGCTTGGTGGTGCCACAGCTGCCGGCCTCTGCCCACCTGCCTGGGCAGAACTGATCCGGCCCACATCTACCAGCACCATACTCAAGTCATCGCCCGTGTATTTCTCCTTGGACTGTCCCACTGAAGCGGCCACGTGCTGCTTTACGAGCTTCTCAGCACTCATCGGCAGATCGTATCCATTATTCTGTAGGGCGAGCTGGACGTCGCGTGACACCTGGGCAGTGGGCTTCAGCGCGGCGGTATCCGTCTCCACCATACCATCCGACATTATTGCCAGAACACCTGTTTCAGGTCTGTCCCAGATCATAATATCTGGGTGGGCTGTCACTTTCATTTTGGTCCAGTCGGCCGTCATGGGAGGTGGTGACTCAATATTGAACTTGAGGCTGAAGTCTCCGAACGCGCGAGATACCATGAGGGCACCATCAACACGAGGAGTTCCGTATTCATCTATCTCTACGGTGCCACCGGCAGCCACAATGCGGCGGGTCTCCTCGGCGAGAGTGGGTTCGTGCTTGCCGATTTCGTGCAAGATTAGTCCGGTCGTAGGATTCATAAGAAAGCAGGGGGAGTCTCCGAGATAGGCTACGGCGATGTAGGTGGGGGTTATTAGGCATACGGTTGCGGTTGTGCCGGGATCCCTCTCTGGAAGTCCGACCTTACCGGCAAGCTCCTTGTCGTGCTCTATGAAGGCCTTTTCGAGGAGAGTTTTGAGGGCGCCTTTATCCGCCAGGATGGCGGGGGTTAGGGCGGCCTGGAGACGTTTGCCGAGGAGATCTACGGAGAGACGAGCCGCTCCGGAGCCAGAGTGCCCATCAAACACTGCGAATAAATCACACTGGTCCATGAGGTTGAGGATACATATACGGTCTTCGGATGGACGACCGCGTCCGTCTATTTGGGCCTTTCCGTATAACATCTATAGGGATTGGCTCAAAATCTGGAGGGGCGCTTGGGCGCGGGGGACAGCCTTCGGGGGACAGCCTGTCCCCCGTTACATAAAGGGGTTCATCGGCAGAGAGCGAGTCCCCGCCCTGCTCAGATGCTGCGGCTGCTGAAGAGGCACCGGCAGCTGGCTGATATCCTTCAAATAATAATAATACTGATCCACGGCCGACAGAATGTGGGGCACAGACCAATCGACAACCTTCGCATTCAGATCCGCCACCTGTGACCCGATGTCCGTCGTGAGGTTCCGGGCATACTGATAATAAATGGCCCTCATGATGATCTTCAATTCATCCGTGGACTGGTTGTCAATAACGTATCCCTTCGGATTGCTCCGGTCATATACCCCCTTACGGATGAGTTGCTGGATGCGCGTAACATTCTCCACGGAAAAGAAGGCCGTGCTGATCGGCGTAACTTCCCAGTTTCCCCGGAGCATATCGGCCTGGAAGTCAGCCTCCACAGTTGTCTGTGATGCAAATCCGGGAACCCCAGCGTTCCGGTCCGAGAAGTCCGTGGCGCTAAAAGCCACGCGTCCATTTTGTCCGGCAGGGGCGTTGGCGGTGAGTGGCAGTATGAAATCCGGCGGTGCGCTATTTTGCTGTGGCATCCCTCTCTACCTCTGGCGCCCAAAATGAAGGACTCCTTCGGCCGCCTACCGGCAGCCACCGGCATCTAGCCACCGGCAGCCTGCCCGCCCGCCAGAATTATTTCTAAATCCGGGATATACAAATGACCTCTCTCCTCTCCAACACAAAGCAGAACCTGAACGACCAGGGCTACTTCATCTCCGTGGGCTCTCTCATCGGCAAGGTGTATGGCTACCAGTATGCCAACCCTGGCAGCAACAGTGGTGTGCTGGCCGGCACTTTCTCTACTGCCTCCTGGGCCTTCGGTGGCCCTGGTGTGCCCGTCTCCACCGTGGTGGCCGGTGCAGGCGTGGTGCTGAAGGATCTGGGCAAGACCGTCGTGTCTTCTCTGCGCACCTTCCGCAAGGTGCAGCTGGTGCTGCCCACCAATGCCGCTCAGTCCACCTTCGGCGTGGCAGGCCAGCAGACCAGCCTGGGCCAGGACTACCTGACCGGCTACATCGAGCTGGGCTTCGAGGGCAATGGCACCCCCGCACCCGTGGCCCACTTCGGCCGCTAAATCGCTTCAGCAATCGGCCGCTAAATGGTGTCAGCTTCAACAAATCCCTCTATAAAGGTGCTCGTAGCAACCCTATAGAGAGAGTTTCCCTGCCTCCTGTAGATATGAACTTGATACTCCTAATGTATATTTTCGGATCTGCCGTCCTGGTAACAGGCGGCGCATTCAGTTTCTTCAGCGCAGGAGAACAAATCACAGCCGGCATTTTCTTCGTAGGAATGCTCGCCATCGTCACCTATTTCGGATTCCGCTGGTTCGGTGCATCCGGCTTGAGCGAATCCGCCAAAGGACCGTGGCCACCTGTGATAAATTACTGTCCGGACTTCTTAACTTTGAGCACGATCAACGATGAGCAGGTCTGTATTGATACTATCGGCGTGGCCCAGGCCGGCGGCATCGCCGTATGGTCCGACCCCATGCAGACAGACGAGAAGTATCTCTTTCATCTGTTTCTCAATACCTCTGGCGCCGATCGTGTCGCCAAGCTCTGTGCAGAGGCCGCTTCTAAAAAGGTCACTTGGGAGGGTGTCTGGGACGGCTCCGTTTGCATGGGCGTCGATCCACCAGCGCCTCGCGCCAGCTAAAGAACTGGCATCATTTCACGCAGATGATTAAGCAGCCTACCGTCTGTCTTCATCCATCTATTGAGCAGAAACTCAATGAATGGTTACAAACACGGAAGCAACCGGCTGTCCTTCTGCTCGGACCACCCGGAATCGGCAAAACGACCATCGCTCATCGAGTATTCAGTATCGCAGGGCTCAAAACGGTGGAGTTCAACGCCTCGCATACCCGCTCTGGAACATCCTTCCGTAAGATCATTCTACCTCTTCTCCGCGAGGGCGGCATTGTCCAAATGATCGAGTCCGGACAAAAGGGCGGGATCGGAGTTCTGCTCGACGAGATCGATGGGCTGAGTAATGGCGAGCGCGGAGGACTGAATGAACTTCACGCATATCTGAAATCGAAGGAGGTCAAGGCGGGCAGGCCACTCATTCTCATCAGCAATTCTCTTGATACACGGACCCTCCAGCAGATTGCGAAGCTTTGTTTGACATTTAAAGTCGCTCCGGTCGCATCGGACCGTCTGAAGGAATGGCTGGGAAAGGAGCCGCCTGAGTCCTACAACGGCGATCTCCGCTCGCTCCAACGGCAGATGGCGGGACTCGAACTGCCCGAGCAGAAGATTGATATTCCTGATGGTGTTATGCCGGTCGCCTGGTGGACGCTGTGGGGTGATTGGGATCCTCTTCTCGACTTCGATATCGAGAATAATGAGGGCAATCTCGCCAGCCTCATCAGTCTGGAAAATATTCCAGAGCGGATTGAGGCCGCAAAGGGTGACACGAACGAGGCGTGGAATATGTATCTGTCACTGTTTGATGCCTATAAGGTTTCGGACCAAGGGGATTTCTGGGCGTTTTTCTACCAGTGCTGGACGATTCTTCCGCTGTCTTTGAAACTGAAACTCAAGATTATCAGTCTGCGTCTGGCACAGGAGGCGGTGCCGGCTGCGGGGTCAAAGCATCTGACGACGGATGATTTCCGCTACACACCCGTTCTGACAAAGCAGTCGGCCATGTTCAATGCCTGGAAATTGCTGTGCGAGATTGCAGAGTCACGGGGGATTCCTGTGCGGCTGGCACCTATGTATGCGTTCGCGGAGATCCAGAGTGGAGCTCTGCGGCCGGATAAAGTGCGGCGTTATGAGGCTGTGAGCCTCGAGCATTTGGCTCATCATCAACCAACGCTGGTAGAGGAATAAAAAGGCCTCTCAGCAGAATGAAGAAGTCTTCGGTTCTTAAATTCACACGGAAGTGCCTGAAGGCGGGATATAAGGAGCAGGTGTGCAAGGACACGTGGATTTTTGGAAAGACTCCGAATGAGGAGCTGGCGAAGATGCACAAGGCGGCGTTTGGAGGAGAGAAGCAGTATGAGTGGCCGCATTCGCTGGGTAGGAAGTCTAAGACTCTGAAGCACAAGAAGGCTCCGGAGAAGATTACGAAGGATATGTTGCTGAAAGCAACAGGTCCCAGGTTTGTTTCGGCCAAGATGGTCAAGGGAAAATGGGTTGCGATTTGAGGAGGGGCATTAGAAGAGAAGCTCTAGAAGAGAAGGGCATTTCGGCGAGCCCGAAGGGCGAAGCCATGATGCAAATGACAAACTTCAGTTTGTCATTTGCATTTCCGCAGGGCGGAGCCCGAGGACGGATGCTGGCAAACGAACGTTAGTTCGTTGCCGGCATTTCATCAGCGTGCAGCAACCGTATAAAGCTGAGCGGCGCCGTTCTTCCCATACGATATGCGCGCCCCAAAATCTGTTTCTCCTCCTCGTGTGTCATCGCGTGGAGCAGAATCACATGCGTCGCGGCCGTAATATTCAGGCCGGATCCTGCGTAGTGCGAGTTCAGCAGGAGACAGTGCAGCCCCCCGTCCTGGAATGCCCGAAGAGTAGAGGCAATCGCATCCTTATTCCCCTTCAGCTGCTTCACCTTCAGCCCAATCGCCTCAATAGATGACTCCATCGCAACGAAAGGATTATCGTAGCGACTGAAAACGAGGAAACGCCCCCCTGGATTCTCCTTGAAGATCCGCATGAGAGCATCAGACTTCTTTTCCAGTTGATCCTCAGGATCAGCGCTCTCCCCCGAATCCACAATCGCCGTCGTATCCTTCACACTCGTCACCTTTGTCAGACGCTTCAGATCAATGGCCGCACGGCACATCGGGCACGCAGGATTCCTCGTAAATGACGTCAGAATGCACTGTCCGCAGAAAATCCTCGAGCAGCAGGGGGTGAGCAGCGCCTCGCCAGGCTCCTCGTAGCAAATGGGACACAGTTCATCCTTGAATCCCTCAATCCTATCCTGAATAGTCTTAATGGACTCCTCCGTGCGCTTCATCTTCTCCTCCAGAGACTTCAGTGCGGTCTCCTTTCCCTGGGGCGTCGCATACTCCAGCCCCGCCTTGAAATCATAGGTCTCCTTCAGGCGTTTCATCTCCTTCTGCAGATTCTTCGTCACCGCCTCGATCAGATTCGCCGTGTTCTCTGTCTTGACTCCGAGGGCCGAAATGGCCCCTGCAACGTCGCCGCCGTGCAGAAGCTGCTGGATCTCGGCAGGAACGGCCGCCGACACAATCCGCTGGGTCAGAGGTGCTCTGCAGAGAATATTGGACCGATGCAGCACAGGTAGCGAAATGGACTCCTGAATAAATGCATCGTCGCAGCGGAGAACAAGACGCCCGCGCAGGCGGTGACTCGCATTAATAAGTTCGCGGAAGAAGTTATAGGACGTCATCGTATAGCGGATATAGCAAAATGGTCTCTCCGAACGATACACATCCTGGAAAAATGGCTTGAGCTGTTTATACTTGGACTCCTCGCCGAAAACATGATTCTGTAGAACTCCATGTTGCAGATATACCGTTTCATTCGGATAAATAATATTAATCCACGAGGCCGTAATAAACCATGTGAAGCGCGCCTCGGGTCTCGGATAGCCATTTACGAGATGAATCGTATCGGCCTCATCCACAAAGAGTCGCTTCCACCGAATACGCTGGTCGCGCTGCCAGACCCCGAATTCCTTATACTGGGTATTGCTCACAAGGACGACATCTGCCGCCATAATATCTTGCGTGAATGTCTCACTTGTTATGGCCCGCCGCTTATCCATTAAGACCGCCTTCAGATTCGTCTGCTTCTTAATATAGTCGGACCACTGTCTGAAAAGAGTGTGCGGAACGATTATAAGCGAGCCGGCCTCGCTGAGATCCGTGAATGTATTTTGCTTTATACTGAATACATTGTTTGTGCTGGAGAGACCCATCGCCATGCAGCTGACAAGGGGAGGAATCACGGAAAGACGTGCAATATGTCCAAGAACCATCAGCGACTTGCCGACACCCACGGAATCGCCCATGATTCCATACGATGAATAGAGGGTCTCACCAGAGCAGTCAAGGCCGCCGAGAAGATTGCGCTCGGTCTGCTCCATTCTATAGAGTGCGGCCTGCTGGTGGGATCTCAGCGTCACTTTCAGGGTGTCCGCAGGTGGCTCGACCGTTGGGCACTCGCTCGTTATCGCATGTGTAAATGCATCTGACATTACCTGAAATATCTTAACTGAGTGCGATGAATAGTGAGACATTATGTAATCTACTTCTTATACGTCGTAAGAGACATTCTTAAAGCCATTGCCCCTAAGCGTTGGCGAAAAATTCACGAATCGCGGAATTCTTGATGAAACTGCGCAGCTTCATGGCCGTCTTTTTGACCAGAGGATTGGAGTGCTCGCGCATCTTTTTCTTGTCAAATGTATTCTCCGTATGGCTCATGACCAGCATGACCTTGAAGGGGTCGAGCTGAATCATCGGATGGCGGTAATCCTCCAGAAATGACTTCTCCTCGGCGTGAGTCACCGTCTCGTCATAGGCATGTGTCTCGGCATAGGAACGCCGCCAGGCCATGGTTCCGTTCGTCGCGTGTTTCGGATTATAGGGTCCGAGCTTGTAGATGGTCTTGATGTCCGAGTAATACATATAGATCTCAGAGGCGCCGGCGAGCTGGATGTCTGGATTGCGCTTGAAGCCCGTCACGACGGCGGCGACTCTCTCTGGCGGATAATAGTCGTCATCGTCCATCGCCACAATGATATCGCCGCAGACCTCGTTGTTAAGGCGATTGCGCTTTGCCCCGATGGTCTGCTTCTCGCTCTCACGGATGTAGCGGAGATTGGGGATCTTCAGATCCTTGAAGAGATCCTCCACAGGATCTGAGCCATCATCTAAGATGATCCACTCCATCCTGTGGGCTGGATATGTCTGATGCTTGTAGCAGGTGATGAGATGGGGGATGAATTTGCGTCTATTATATGTTGGGGTAATCACCGAAACAAACGGATACTGGTCCGCTTCTTGTGGGGATTTTGCTGGGGGCTGCTTGATAGGTGGCATCTACTACTGTGAATTGTAGGCCCAGGTTTAGACCAATCACTTGACGACGCCGAAATAGACCGCGAATGCTGCGAGGGCGGCAGTATTTATAATGGATAGGATGCGGAGAGTTGTGCGACCGCTAGTGTCAGCGGCAGTAGGAGCTTTTGGATCCACAAGAGTATAGGAGAAAATATTATAGCCGGTCGTAGGGGCGGCAGGAGCGGCAGGAGCGGCAGCGGCGGCAGCGGCGGCAGCGGCGGCTGCAGCGGCGGCAGCGGCGGAAGCAGCGGAAGCAGCGGAAGCAGCAGGAGTCTTTATTCCGACGAGCGCTTTCGCCCTATCAACTGCAGATGTTAGAGCCGGTGCCGCAGAACTAGTGATTGAGTCCTTAGCCTTGGACAATGCCGCTCCCGCTGTATCCTTCACCTTGGATAATGCAGACCCTGCAGCACTTGTTATAGAAGAAAAGATTCCAGCCCCACCAGCTTGGGCTTTAGGAACATTGAGCGTCGCAGGGAAAATCAGTGACACCCAATACGGCGGTTTGATCACCCCGTATAAAAGCGTCAAAGGAAAAAATGCCGCTCCATAGACAAAATAATATAGACGGATTCCCCAAAAAGCCTCTGCGGCATGCGTATTTGACATAATAATACCGCCTAGGAGAGCTCCGAAAGCAATACAAATATACAGGCCAATACGCATTGCCTGTTTGAATATTGTATTCTGGAACCGTGTCATGTTGAATTCTTTCTTCTCCTCAACATCTCTCGCCGTATTCAGAGTATCCAGTTGTCCCAACAGATCATCTGGAGTTAATAGCACGGGTGGAGTTGCCCCCGATATATCCGGTGGAGGATTCTTCAAACGGGCAAGAGCATCATTGGCCGATTTCAGAAGTGCATCATATTTGTCACGGAGCTCTGCGCTCAGTGCCTTATCGGCGGTGGCGTCTTTGACATCTTTCTGAATAGTGTTAATAGCAGTCTGCATGTCCGCAATGGCTTGCTGTTTCTGCGTCTCGGCCTGTGTTTTCTGAATAGTGGCCAGCTGGGAGTTCAAGGTCGCAGTCTGCGCGGCCAGCTGCGCAGGTGTCAAGTTCTGCGTGGCTAGACTCTCGGCCTGCTTATTCAGATTCGTCAGGGCCTGCAGAGACGCTGGCGCAACTCCTGCCAGTTTCGCACCAGTTAATGCGAGCCCGATTGCACTGCTCGCTGTAGCAAGCTCGCCCTGTGCCGCTGCCGTTTGCTGTTGAACTATTTTCTGATTGTCATATGCTGCCGGGTCTGGCGTAGTTGTTATGCCGAGGCTGCTGAGTAGGCTCGCCATCGTATTCTACATGTATCGCGAGATAAACTTGGTCAGAGTGTGGCGCGTGTAAGATATCTTTTAATATGCCGGCTCAATAAGAGAATGGTCGTCAGTCTCATCTACATGGCCCGTCCCGTTTATGGCGGCTGGGTATCCTTCACTGCCCACATGGCCCTGAAATACGACATGAAACTCTATAAAATCGGCTCCAAAACCGAGGGAACTGCGGCGGAGCCCAAGCTCCGTGACTACGGATACGGGGTCGGTTACCAGAATAGAGCACCCAATGATCTGCCCCCAGGCAAGATTCTCATAACCGCTATTGATAAATCCTATTATGAATATCTCGATAAGATTCCCACCGGCTCCTACCTCGTTATCCACGACCCTACCGAGGTCACAGGCAAGGGAACGGAGCCCGTGGTCAAGAATCTGTCCCGCTTCAAGATCATAACCATCCGCGAATCTGTGAAGAAGTTCCTGAAGGATACACTCGGCGTGAAGAGCAAATTCATCCTGCACCCCTTCTACGAATATCCCTTCAAGAAGGCCAAGAATCCTTCAAGGGCCGTCAGCATCTCCCGTGTGGATTTTGACAAGCACACCGATATTATTCTGAAGGCGAACAAGATGATTGACGATCCAGTAGATATCTACGGAGCCATCAATCGCCAGTATGTCTTTTTTAAGCTGAAGGAGATGGGATTCGCCAAATATTACAAGGGGCCTTTCGGAAAGGATTTCGACGAGCTGGGGGCCATCTTGGAGGATGCGAAGTTCGTCGTGGATATGAGTGTCATCAAGAACGATGGGGGCGGTTCGCAATATACTTTTCTGGAGGCGATTTATGCCCGCTGCGCGCTCGTCATCAATAAACGCTGGATTGAGAATAGCAAAACAGAGTTTGTCGATGGAAAGAACTGTTACGTAGTGGAGGATGAGGAGGATCTTGCGGATCTGTTGGACGAAAATCCGAATACGGCGCGCGTGGTGCGCGAGGCCGAGAAGCTGCTGGCTCCGCATGTTGCTGTGAATTGGGTGAAAGAGCTGGCGAGGGTTTAGAGTAGTTGATTTTCAGATACTACTTCATTGACACTCTTTGGTTCGGGTTTCTTATATTTTTCTGAGTTACCAGACTTTTCACCCTTCTTAGCGGCTCGCTTGGTGGCTGCTGCTGACTTTGCCTCTTCATTCCATATTTTTGTGATCTTCTTAGATCTTATCATACCTCCCCTATGCCTATATGTACGACGACGACTATTTTTAGTCGCACTTTTCTTATATTTTCTTGTTGCCTTAGCCATATTCTATTTACAGCGCGTATTTCAATCCGCCCATACCCGAAACCACCTCGAACCAGTTCATATTCTCCGCGTAAATCGTAATATCATAGGTGTAGTTCGTCCCCACGGGCAAAGGCCAGACATCCACCTCCACCTGAAAGTTGCGAATACGACTGGCGTTGATAGAACCCGACGGCTGCGTCGCCGACTGCCCCAGCTGGAAAGAATAGATCGGAAGACCATCCTGTCCGATACCCGTCGTATATCTGTAAGTTGAGATGCGCGTAAAGTAATCTACGTTCTTCTCCTCTTGAATCTCATTGCCATTGCAGAGCACACGTAGCGCCCGAATAATATCCTGCTGTGCATTCGGAATCAACACACCCGATGACGAGGCCAGCTGCAGCGGGGCTGGAATACCCGGTGTCGGAATAAACGGCGCCTGTGGATATGCATACCAGTTCGTAAAGTTCGCGAAATCGTTGCGGCTCAGTGCATCCGACCGCCGCTGTATGAAAATGAGTCGCGTGATAGGATTATGCGTCTGCAGATCGAGAATTTGTCGTGTATATTGACCCGGAAAGGGGTAGGCCGTCACCTGATTGACCAGATAACTGAGCGGCCGCCCCGCGAAGATCTTCTGTTCATCCGTCGGCAGATAGATAAATGTGCCCTGGAGACGTGGATACAGGTTCCATCCATTCAGATCGGCCGGTGCAGGACCGAAATCCTTGAAGAAGTTTCTGATCTGGCCGCTCAGATCCGTCACGGAAGCATACGCAGGATTATTCTGGGAAATACTGGTTGTGCTGGCGCGCATGGCCCACTCGGAATTCACACGATAACCCGATGCGTCCAGCACCGTATAGATCTGTGAGGCCGGATTGAGTGTGAGCTGCACTTCACATTCGTGATACTGGAGACCGATAAGCGGAAGAGCGAGAGACGGCGACTCCGTGAACCAGAAGGATAGTGGCACATGGATATCACGCCCAAAAATGGAGGGACGATTCAACTGCTGTCCAGGAGCAACAGTAGGATTCGCGACGACAGAGGGATAGCCAGTGCGCGTGGTTCCACCGGCATAGACTCCAGTGGCCGGGTGATTCAGCTCAAGAACATCGCCGACGAGAGCCCTCCACTTGTAGAATTCGTCCTGGTCAAGATCGAGAAGAGCTCGGCTCAGCAGATAGGAACCGTCGAACTCCTGGATCTTCTGGCCACCGACAAAGAATGCGGCGTTCTGGATGAGGGCGGCTCCGAGATAGCGCACCCACTGAAACTCCCACTGACTCCCGCGTTGTGCGACGGGTGTCATATACTTGCTGTAAATGTCGGGGACGCGGAAGGAAAATATCAGATCCGACATGAGATCACCGTAGCGCGGGATTTTCGCCCGGAGTTGCACTGGCTGGTCGAAGGCGAGCTCGTTTGGCCCCTCCAAAGGGACCGTGATACTCTCCATCGCGAAATGCGAATATCGCTTGAACGCCTTGTAGAAATAGGTCATTTGTGGATTGCCACTCAAGATAACATTTTGAGAGCCATATGCCACAAGCGCGAGGAGACCACCACCCGTCATAGTCTCGTCTTAATCCTTACTGGAATGGAAGAGAATATGCTTTAGGAGGTTGTAAGTTGCGGCTACCCCTGCAACTTGATTGCGGCGCTGCCCCTGCAACTTGATTGCGGCGCTGCCCCTGCAACTTGATTGCGGCTACCCCTACTGCGCGGTCCACCAATCATCCCCTGTGTAGGGTGGCAGCTGATTCACCTGTGTCTTCGTCTTGGTCGATGGACCTGCATCCATCAAGTTCTGAATCTCATTCATTGACAGCGCATACCGGGCATATTTGAGATTGGACAGCTGCCCTTTGAAGGCCCCCTCAATCTGGAAGTCCTCTGACTTCCCCGTCGTAGGATTCACAAGCGCAGGAATACCGGAACCACGCAGCGTATTGCAGTTCGTATTCGAGAACAGAATGAGATCCTGGAAGTTCTGGTAGGGCAGAGTATTCTTGAATATAATCCTGTTCGCCAGATTGCCATTAACAAAAATGTCCAGACCTCCCTTGTAGGCATTCAGAACCACATGAAACCACTTGCCCACTGGAATATTCGTCACATTCGCATATGTGTAGGGATTCTTGTAGGTATTCATTAGCACTGTCATAGTATTGGTGTCGCCGCGAATAAATACGCCTGGTCCCATGAGCGGCCAGGGAAATCCGTAGCCCTTGTGCATGACGTGCTTGAATGTGGCCGATCCGCTGAAAGTAGAAGGATACACGAGCAGAAAGAAGGAATAGCCGAATTCAATACCAGTGCGCTCATTCATTGACAGGCCAATAGGTATCGCATCTGGGTATTTAGAGGCGTCCTGGCGAATAACAAGCGGCATATCATCCGAGGATGCCGTATAGTCAATCAGAGTCTGAAACCTCTTTTTAGCATTTGCAGATGTTGTGTAAAGCATTTCGCCGGAAAATCCCACGACGAATGTTATGATTACAATGAGTAGGCCATATATAATTTGACCGGGCAAGGTTCTCTGACTGGCCTCCATCTCTCTAACGATGACTACTTAATTTAAGCTTGAAATAATGATTTGAACCACGCCCAGAGATCCATACTGGAACCAGTGGGCCCCGCATTATACGCCTTATATATTTCATCGGGGTTCATTGCATAGTTCGCAACGGAGGTTACACCAGTGTAGCCGTCGAAGCCGCCGCGTGATGACATCACTGCCTTCACACCAGTAGGATCCACCTTGAAGAATGAGGGGGTAACGCAGGAGCGGGAGAGTTTTCCGTCAATATAGACATCGATAGTCCTGCCTGTGAGAACAACGGTCACCATCGTCCAGCGCTGCAGATCAATCTCGGGAAGATCACACATCACGGGGGTAGTGATGAGAGAATCATTTGTTGCCAGAGGCTGGAACATTTTATCGATCATATTTGCGGAGAGATTCCCGACGGATGACATATCTGCTGCACCAGGTGGTGTTGTTGTATCTGCATAATCGTCATCATAGTCACCATAATAGTTTTTTTTCTTGGAATCCGAGTCTGACCCAGACCCAGATCCAGACCCCCTGCTGCCGCCCGAGCCCGAGCCCGAGCCCGAGCCCGAGCCAGACCCAGATCCAGAACCAGATCCAGACCCAGACCCAGATCCAGATCCAGATCCAGATCCAGATCCAGAGCCCGAGCCAGATCCTGAGCCCGAGCCTGAGCCCGATCCAGAGCCCGATCCAGAGCCCGAGCCCCCACTCTGGAAACCCTGCACGGTAGGATCATTCGTCTGTGTCCTCACCATCAGGGTGTTATTGTAGGCACCCAGGCCCACCAGCAGCGTGGAGAAATACTTCCCCTGAATCTCAAAAATGTGCTTGCGAGTATTTCTATTCTTGTTAAAACTACTGATATAGATCCATGTGTTGAAGGAATATTCACCCCCCTCATAGGGCCTGGGAATCGTCGGCATAGGATCCGCAGGTGATAAATCTGCCCTGTTCTGACCGGAAGAAATTGTCATAACATTTGTCCCCACAGAACTATATAAATACTTATACAGATAATACAACCCCACAAATCCGGCTAAAACAAATATAATTGTCATTATACTGAACCAGCTCCCAGAGGCAGCAGGTTGAGTATTACTTGATCGTTCCATTTTCCTACTTATATACACCTTATTTTGGAAATCTACTGGTATGAACTCGACCAGTCATAGAGAGGAGATGCAGGGCGAACTGTTGGCGCATTGAAACAGCCACCTTGTGGGCACAGATTTATAACAGAAGACAGACCAGTCACAGAGGATGCAAAGCTCGATGCCGCCGAAGGGGTCATTCCCGTGATATCCGTTGGGCTGGCACCGACGTTGGACAGAACAATCGAGGAGTTTCCAACATATGGCCGCCCACGAGTATCAGATGTGCTTGCATAGTTGCTCGCCACTGTCTGGCTATCGGTGCGGTAGTTATAGACATTCGCAATACAGAGCTGTCCAAGCAGCCCTGTCGAACCGGAAGTTATTCCCTTAAAGTTCGAGTTGGAAATGTTCGACACTGGCATATACATGGTCTTCTGAGAGAGAACCATCGTGTCATTGAAATAGATGTCAAAGCGGCGGCCCTCGCGGGCGACCGTCACCATTGTCCATTTCTGCAAGTGCATCGGAGGGAGAGTGAGCGTCTCAATATACTTCTGAGAGGCAGCAGCGCCTCCAGAAAGAGATGCTCCCTCCGTTTTCACGATCAGCTGCGCCATCGCCTTTCCTTGGCGACTCGCATCCGGGGCAATTAATACCTCTAGACCGACAATACCGGCAATATTAAACACGGAACTATAACCGGAATGGTTGCAGGTGCTCGTGCAGTCACTCGTAACCGGGTCGCACGCGCAAGGTGCGAATGTTCCGTCTTCGCAGGAGGCCTGGTTCGGATTCGTTCCGCAACCCGAATATGCGCCTGTGCGATTCATCGGATTCAGATAGACATAGGCCGAGAAACTCCCATTCGCATCGGAATAATACGGCTGTGCATTAATGTCTGTTACAATGGTCTGCTGCGTTGCAAGAGCATACGGGCCCATGGCGGCGGCAGTAATCTTTGGAGCATAACTGGGACTGAAATAAAAGACAAGTATGACAACCAATAGGAATGCTGTTCCTATTATGACCCACGTCTGAGTCTCCATCTCTATCAATATCCTCCATTATTTGGCCGTGACCTTGAAAAAGAAGTTTTCGGTCGCCATAGGGGCACCGTATGCACGCACTTCTCTGGCTGTCAGAGTGCGTGGCCAGAAGGCGATATTTGCCAGACGGACATTCGGGCCCACGGCGCTCACAGCTGGATAGAAGTTGGCTTTCGCCGAGGTTTGTATAGGCGCACCCTGGAATGGCATGGATTTCTCCAGATTTCCGTTTATATATACCTCCAGAAACTGCTGGGTGAATACTACCGTCACGCGGAAAACCTTCTTAATAGGAACATTCTCAATAGGGTCAATAGTCTCCATACGATTGGGTGCGCCTTCCTGTGAATTTGTGATAACACTTACGAACAGATCATTCTTTATAGGATCCAGCCAGATAATCAGATTCGTATCAGGAAATGCTGAGAGAAGATCTTCGGATGTTGCCGACGTGGTCATAGTCACACCTCCGTTATCTATAGATCTGTAAAGCAGGACACGAGGGAAGCTAGAGGACATGAAATCGCCACTGAGATAGATATCAGAGCTGATCGTATAGGAACAGGGTGGAATACCCACAAAATTCGCGCTCAAATCGGAGGCGCTTGGGCTTATAGTGAATGCGATCTGGCGATCGGAGGCCGTCGGTATAGTTATAACAGCCGGTTGATTCGGCGAGAATGAGAGAATAGGTGTGATAGTATAGTTGATAAATACAAGAATGAGAAACAGCACAAATATGAACAATGATATAGAAAATCCCAGAGTAAAGAATGACTTCATGCTTTCTTGAGAAACCAGAGGTCCCTGGCCGGCCTTTATGCCAAGCGTGCTTTTAATACTATCGGTAAGGGTGCTGAGTTTTGCTCCGAGCTCACTTAGCATTGATGTCTGGGGTGCCGGATTTGCGGCTGCTGCCTTTGCGGCGGCATTTGCCTTCGCGGCGGCATTTGCTGCTACCTTCGCGGCATTTGCTGCAGGTTGCGCATAACTAAACATTGATACTGCTATCGCATGCTGCGAAAATGATATTCAATGAAATATCATTTTTACAGCCTTCGGCTTTTGCCGCTATTCTGCCTCTGCTACCGCCCTCGCCTTCGCCTTACGTGTAGCAGCCTTCTTCAGATCGCCCCGCTCAGGATCAAAATGAATCCGCTTGTAATATGCGCTGGTCTCACCCGTCTTGCATCCGCGCAGCTTCTCGCGCAAATAACACACGAAGGAAATCCTCGTAAAAGGCTTCTCACCACCCATCGTTCCCGTCTCCACAGCATCATTGTGGATCTTCGGCAGTGCCCTATTAACTTTCTTATCCGCCTCGGACTCATATAGCTCCGTGTTACAGTGCCACTCATGCACGTCCATCGCCAGAAAATCGCCCGTGCGCACATTGAACCCAATACGATAACGGGGAAACATCGTCGCGCCGCCAGAATACTGGCCACGCTCAATCACCGAAAGATTTCCGAACCCATCGCGGAAATCGCCGTCGTCCATGTGGAGTGCCGTCTGGAAGTTGCGGTTGATCGTAATCGAGGAAAAGGCCGTGTCGGCGACTTGATAGCTCGCCTTCTCCTTCGCCGCGGCCAACTGCTTGGCGTGCCTATCCGGAATGAGCCGTTTGAAGACGTGGTCAATCGCCTTGATGAAAGGGAGCCCGTGCTTATACTGATGGAAATACTTCTGTGTATAGGATGTCAAACGACATGGCAGACCCATGAAGGGAGTCTGCTCAAAATATCCCAGCACGGAGCTAAATACATTATTATTCACGCGCATTTTGGAGAGTTTCCCATTCTGCATGTAGCGCGCCGACCACTTATTCACATCGACCGGCTTGCGCTTTTTCCAGTAGTTGGAGGTCTGCTTGATAGGTCCCGCTGCCGCCCCGCGATTTCTGGAGGCCGCGGCGGTCTGATAGTAGGCCTCCCAGCCGGTCTTGACGAGCTCATTCGGAATCACATGCTTGCGGAAACGGGCGAGAAGTTTGGAGGCTCCCGTTTCAGGGTCCTTTCCATAGACGTCGGCGTCCTCGTCCAGAATCTCATCAACCTCTGTGTCCTTGAAATAGGTGCCCTCGCGCGCCTTGATCTCGTCATTGCTCATCTTTGGCTCAAGATGTATCGTGCGGACCTTCAGCTTCGCCTCGGTGGCGGGACCCGAAGGGATTCGTAGGCCCTCGTAAATCTCTGGCTTGAAGATTTTGTATGGCTCGGCCTTCGCCTTGCGTGTTTGCTTACGACGACCTCCTGAGGCAAAGGCCAGCATATCTTACGGATATGTTAGATTTTAGCGTGTCACCTCCCCTCTCGAGGACCACCACAGAAGTGCCCCCGCCGCGACGACAACCCCTGCCCCTATCATTCCACCCTTTATCATCGAGCGTAGATCAATCTCATCCAGATCATCCTGTGTAATGAATGGAGAGCGATCGCGCATGCCAATCCGCTTGTAGAATTGGATAGACTCCGCCTCCGAAACAATAGGCTTCTCGAGCACCTTATTCACCGTATTATGCACCTCAACCGTCCATCGGAACAGATCTGCTCTGCGATCCAGATGCGGTGTAATAGGCATTTTTTGCAGATGTGTCTGGTAGTGCTCACGACACTTGGGGCACGGAATCAGCTGCGCCAAGCTCTCGTAGAACTCCTTCGCCGCCCGCTTCTGCGCGTAGGAGGGATTCTCAGGATACGCCAGTGCAGTAACGTGGATTGCGTGCCAAAATATAGGACCCCAGACAGATGGTGGAAATTTCATCTCTCTTCTACACTGTGCTATACTTTATAGAATGCCTAAACGCGCAGCACTGTTTATGTCAGGGATTTGGTGAATGATCACCCATAAACAAACAAACAACTTTACAACAAATATCATATGCACGAACTGCTCCACGAGCGGCCACGCCTCCAAACAGTGTCCGCAGCCTATTACAAGCTATGGAGTGATTCTGTTTCGGACCACGAGCCCGTGGAATCAGACCGATACACTCCTGCGCTCGCCGGCCGCCGTGACGGGCTTCGAGGGTCTCACGACTCCTATCGAGTTTCTTCTCATTCAGCGTCGGGATACAATCGGATTCATTGAAATCATGCGGGGAAAATACAAGCCCACAGACTATGACTATATCGTGCGGCAATTGTCTGGTATGACCGGAGTAGAGCGGGAAAAGCTGCGAGCGACGCCGTTTGATACACTATGGGAGCAGTTGTGGGGGCCGCCGCAGGAGGGGACCCATGCCTATAAGCATGAGAAGGACCAGGCGCGGGTCAAGCTGGAGGCGCTCCGTGCGGGGACACCGACTCTGGAGGAGCTCATTGCAAAGGCGGGGCCGGCCTGGGCCACGCCAGAATGGGGATTCCCTAAAGGCCGACGTGATCTGAATGAGAATGAATATTCATGTGCCATGCGCGAGCTGTGGGAAGAGACGAATATTCAGGAGAAGGACATTGTGCCCATCCGAAATATGGAGCCGATCGTGGAGTCCTTTACTGGCTCGAATAATGTGCAGTATTGCCACAAGTATTTCATTGCATACGCCCCTGAAGGCGTGGGGCTCGAGAGCATTGACTTGGCCTCCTGCACGAATGAGCATATTCGGCGAGAAGTGAGTGCTATTAAGTGGTTCTCGGTAGAGGAGGCGATTCAGCACATTCGGCCAGAGAGCTCCGAAAAACGCGATGTGCTGCTCCGGGTTAGCACGCTTCTTCGGATGTTCTGTCCGCTGCGGCTCGGGTCGCGGACCCAGAAGCGTTGAGCGGTAAGCGTTAAGCGGTAAGCGGCAAGCCGCGGCACGCAAAGCGTTAAGCAAAAGGTCCTACTATGATAGATGGCTGAAGCCGTGCGAGCCCAACCAGAGCTAAACAGAGAAGAGCTGCTCGAACAATGGAACGACGAGAAACTCACCTTCGAGCAGCGCGATGCTCTGATGGACCGGCTGGAAACCCTCGATCTGTATCCTAGACTCATGCAGGAAGGCGACGCCTGGGAATCCGAGGGTGGTCTATATCCTGACACTGAGGACCCCCGTTTCATCGAGAAACTCATGGCGAAACAGGAGTTTGCCGAGAACAAACAGGAAAGTATTCTCGAGCAGTCCAAGGCCGGCGTCAATCCCTGTGATCCAGACCAGGAGTTCGAGCTCACTCCCGTCCAGCGCTTCGTCGGCCGCTTTCTGTCGCCTCAGTGCCCCTACTTGTCCGCGCTTCTGTTCCACGGAGTCGGTGTGGGAAAGACCTGTGCAGCCATCACGATCGCGGAGAATTACCTCCGCTCGTTTCCCAGAAAGCCCGTCTATATTGTCGCCCCGCGAAACATCCAGCCCGGATTTCGCAGAACCATCTTCGATGACGAGTCGCTCGTCATTCCAGAGGATGAGGACGGCGGTAACACGGCAAAGGGCTGCACAGGGAATACATATCTGAAGCGCACAGGCACGGAGTTCGAGCGTGAGCGCGGAACGATTCTGAGGCGCGTGGCGCAGGCCATCAACGGCCGCTACATCTTTCTCGGCTATATCCAATTCAATCGCGTCATAGAGGATATCATAAAGCGGGTGCCCAAGGGACTCAGTGAGGCGGATGCCAAGACCCAGCGCGACAAGCTGCTCCGTCGCGAATTCAGTGGCCGCGCCGTCATCATTGACGAGGCGCACAATCTCCGCGACAATCCTGCAGAGGGCCCCGACGATGCCGCAGACAATCCAGGCGGTGATGCCGAGCTTACAGAGTCCCAGGCAGGAAAGCGGCTCACACCGAATCTGATAAAGGTGCTGAACGCAGCGGAAGGTATGAAGCTCGTCCTCCTATCGGGAACGCCAATGTATAATTCCTATCGCGAGATCGTGTTTCTCCTGAACCTTCTCCTGCTGAATGACAAACGGGCGACACTCTCAGAGCGGGACATTTTCGTGCCGATCACGGGCACCTTCAAAAAGGCCGCGCCAGGCCAAAAGAGCGGTGAGGAACTGCTCGGAGCCGCCGCCAATGCCTACGTCAGCTTCATGCGCGGCGAGAATCCGCTGTCTTTCCCCGTGCGTCTTCCACCTACGGATGCGCCTGCACTGACGAGCTGGCCCTCTCTCGCACCCGATGCGAAGGAGGTTCCCGAGGGCCAGAAGGAACGGATGCTCCGTCTCCCGTTCGTCCCTGTAGAATACGAAGGCCCCTCCAAAGAGGCCTATCAGCAGATTTCCGAGGACGCCATCGGAGGCGGAGGCATGGGCGTCGGCAGCATTGATGAGATGGTGCAATCGGGCAATTGGCTGTTCCCTTCCGAGGGCGGACCGCAAATCCGCGACATGGGTTTCGACGGATGTTTCGACGAGAAGAATGGAGGGACACAATTCACCGCGCGCGACGGCCCGCCTACCTGGCTCCAGCGCGATGAGATCGGCAGCGCCTCCGCCAAGGCGAAGTTCATGCTGGATCGCGCCCAGACGGCAAAAGGTATCGTGTTCGTCTATAGCCGCTTCATCAAATCGGGGGCACTGCCTCTTGCTCTTGCTCTGGAGGCGAATGGCTACTCGCCCTGGGGCGACCGCAAACCTCTTCTGACCAATGGCATTGTGGGAGATCAGGGGCGCCAATGTGCTCTGTGTCCTCGGAGGGAGCGTGCCCACGCAGGAGCCGGTCACAAATTCGTGGCGGCGAAATACATTCTGATAACCGGTCGCGCGACGATTTCACCCAATAATCCGGCGGCGATTCAGGCCGCGCGCGTGAAGACGAACATGGATGGGCGCGAAATCAAGGTGATCATCGGCTCCCAAGTGGCATCCGAGGGCGTGGATTTCCGATTCGTCCGCGAGATCTACGTGTTCGACAGCTGGTTCCACTTGAATAAGATGGAGCAGGTTCTCGGACGCGGTATCCGAACCTGCTCGCATTCCATGCTGCCGAAGGACGAGCGGAACTGCACCATTTATCTCCTCGTGAATACCTTTGGAGAGGGTCAGGACACGGAGACGGCGGATCTCTATATGTATCGCAATGCCATGACGAAGGCCATCCAGGTGGGGCGCGTCACACGCGTCCTGAAGCGCTATGCACTCGACTGCAACCTGAATCGCGATGCCATTATCGTGTCCGGTCTGGCCACCCAGCAGCATACGGATTCCCAGGGCGAGGTGCGCGAGGAAGTCGATATCAATGACACACCTTTCACAAACGTCTGCGACTGGATTGAGACGTGCGAATATAAGTGCGCGAATGAGGTGCCTATTCCCGAGGACGGACTCGATATGACCACCTATGACGACTTCGCCGTCAGGTGGCGCGAATCCGAGCTCAAAAGTGTTATTAAGCGGATTTTCCAGAAGAATGACCAGCCGGTCTTTCAGCTCCAGGATATTCTGAAGATGATGTCGGCGGTGCCCCCCAAGGCCATTTCGGGTCTCTTGGCGGATGTCGTAGGGAACCAGTCCTTCCGTCTCCGCGTGGGAAAGACGGAGGGCTACATCGTCTATCGCAACGGCTATTACATGTTCCAGCCGGATTTTCTGTCGGATATTCGGATTCCGCTGGCTCTGCGCGTGGCCGAGGTGCCGGTGAAGAGGGACGCATTCGAACCAGCGGAGATCAAGGCGAAGGCTGCTCAGGCGCCAGCAACGGCTCCCGCGGTTTCTACAGAAAGCGCAGTAGCTCCAGGCACGGATACACTGACGGGATTCTGGGGCGCGATCAAATCCTGGGCCGGCGCCATTGCGGGTGAAACGGCCACGGTCGATGACATACCAGAAGAGGTTAAGAACGCCATTATGGCACGCTATGTGGGCGACGAGCAGCTGCGCGAGCGCGAGCGCCTGATCATGATAAACTGGCTATACGATCATATTCACGGGAGCGAGATCTATACGCCCGAAAAGAAGAAGGCGTATTTGGTTGCTCTGGCGGAGACTTTACTGCAATTCATCTGGGACGAGAGCCTGCGACAGAATGAACAGCTGACTCTGTTGCGCGGAGGAGACGAGGTAGTCCTCAAAGTCGCCAAGGAGCAGGTGGTCAAAAAGGGGGAGACACAAGCCTTCCGCTTTGTAGATCCCGTGACCGGTCTCATACGCTACATGTGCGCTGAAGGGGCATGCTCGGAGGCGGTGGCCCGTGTATTTGAATCGGACACGGCGGATCCTCTCAATGGACTGAAGTCGAATGTTATGACAACAGGAGGCGTCTATGGATTTCTCGCGCCGAAGGCGAAGGAGGGGCGTCTGGTGTTCAAGACGAGCGAACATCCTGCTCCTGTAGGCGACAAGCCTGAGAAGGGCGGCGAGTGTGCTATTGTCAGCACGATTGCATTCCATATTAAGATGCTGAAGTCAATTGCAGAGAATTTGGTGGCGGAAGGATATCCGAAGTTTATTCTGGTCGATGAAGTGCTGGACGAAAAGGCACGGAAAAAGAAGGAGAAGGCCGAGACTGGTGTGGCCGGTATGGCCAAGAACCCGAAGCGCAACTTTGAGAATGCTATTCGGGCCTGTTCTCTGAAGGATATTATACTCCGCTGGATGGATATCATGCAGCGGAAGAAGGAGCCAGCCGGCAAGCGATACTTTTATAGGGCTGTGGCGGCTCTGAAGACCGGTCATAAGGGAACGGTTATCAAGGCATAAACAGGGCGGCAAAATTGAGGAAATGGAATCACCATAGGTAGGTAGGAAGAGGCAAATGGAACACACAGCGGTTTTCAAGGAGCAAGTCGCAATGACTCCAAAGGATATGCGGGGGCAGATTGATTCGGTGGAGGAACTCCTAAAGGACAAGCTGGTGTCACGACTGGAGGGCCGCTGCTCTCGTCATGGCTTCGTGCTTCCCGGGACCGTTTCCGTTCTGTCAAGATCTATGGGCACGATCGAAAAGGGGCGCTTCACAGGGAGTATTCTGTTCCATGTGCAGGCCGAGGGGACCGTGCTGAATCCACCCGATGGCACGATTATTGAGGGGGAGGTTATCCGCAAGAATAAGATGGGTATGTATGTGTCGTATCAGGACGCGATTCGTGTGATTATTCCCCGTGATCTGCATATCGGCGACGAGGCCTTTGAGGCTGTGCAGATTGGAGAGAAGGTGAAGGTGGAGGTGAAGAAGTCGCGATTTCAGGTGAATGATCCCTATATCCTCAGTGTCGGGGTGTTCCTGTCTTCCACTGGAAAGAAGAGAACAAATGCTCCTGTCGCTGTGGAGCCGATCGGGACTGCTGAAAGCGAAGCGGTTGGGACGGCCGATGATGAGAGCGTGGGAACAGCAGAGGCTGCAGAGGCTGCAGAGGCTGTAGAGGCCGCAGACGCCGAAGAGGCTCCAGAGGCTGCAGAGGCTCCAGAGGCCGCGGAAACGGTTGAAGACGATGAGCAGACATCCGAGTAGAGATGAGTGCTTCCGCCGCAACTTTAACCGCAACCGAATATGAGGAGCGCAAGCGCTTTTTAGAAGAGCTGAAGACCCTCTCCAAAAGCGAGATGGAGGAGCTCTATAGAATTCTGAAGAGCTCCACTGCCGAATACAGCGAAAACAGCAACGGTGTTTTTTTCGATGCCTGCAAACTTCCGGCCGATATTTTTGGCCAGATGCAGAAGTTCATGGAGTTCTGCCGCAAGAATCGCGACGACTTTGCCCTCCGAGAGGAGGAGGAGCGCCTGGCCCAGCAGGCCCTTGTCCTGGGAAGGGACTAAAGGCTGAACACGTTACTATACTAGAATGCTGGCCATTGTGCAAAAAATACAGTCATGGGCAAAAGAAAATCCCAATCGGAAGCGCGAAGTGACTCCGATTGAGATTTCCGCAGTGAGCGATACGCAGGAGGGCGAGGCGGCTCCGGCGACGGTTGCAGGAGGCTGGGTGCCGACTCCTCTTGAGCCGCCTGGACCCGTAGGCTTCTATCTCTGGATGACGGATCCCGAGTTCCGAGCCGCCACACCACCCGTCCGTAGGACTATTCTGCGTGACACTATCCTGAAAGTCAATGAACGTGTCGAGGCAGAGCTGCGCGGCATCAAGTGGCAGCGCAAGAAGATTCTGGAGCAGCTCGCCGCCCAGCAGACGGCCGCCGTGTCGCCTCCCATGGACACCCATGAGCTGGATATCGGTATGTGTGCTCTTTTCGGCTACCAGAAGCTGTGCGTGGATGAGGCAAATAAGAAGGTGCGCTTTTTTCCCGCGGACCCTCGGACCTGGTCGTCGGAGCTGCCTGTATGGGGTGCAACGGCGGGATCTCGCGCGATTCTCCACCGGCCTGGTGAGGAGTCTGTGGGAAAGGGGCTGGCTCTGTGGCTGAGTGACCGCGAGCGCGAGGGCTGGACAATGGATTGGCCCGTCGCCGATGGAACTCTGGAGGATATTAAGGGCAAGATGCTGCAGCGGGGCGTGGGAGTGGGCTCAGGCGTCGATAAGCCAAAGAAGGCGGATTGGGCGGCTGCGCTGGGGCGTTCAGAGGCGATTGCCGCACTCGGGCGTTTATAAAATACATATAGATAGATGGTATCTATGGGTCGCAATCTAACGCGGAAACTCCGCCAAATAAATGAACAGAGGAAACGGGAAGAAAAGGAGGTGGTAAAGAGGCACAATAAGACGAGAGCAGCATACAATCGACAGAAGAAGGCTATTTATGATAAGACGATCGCCGAGAGTAAGAAACTCGACAGAATGATCAGCGCATTTGATGCCCAGCCTAGTGCGGAAAAGTTAAAGAAGATACGTGCTTTCCACCTGGCTGCGAATGGCAGCTTTGACAGGAAGCTGAAGGCATGGGCTGACAAAGAATATAGCGCAGTTATTTCCAAAAATGTGCAGGACTATAACAGGGCCTACACAACGTGGGAAAGGAAAGTGTGCGCAGCTATGCGCTATACTCTGAAACACTAAACCGCGCAGCAAGTGTAAGTAACACCAGTCTGGGGGCTGCCCACGCATCCACCAGACTGATAGCTGCAGACGCCAGTAGTGAAATAATAGTTATTCGTGCCCAGCTGGTTCGCGCAATAGTTGCACATCCAATCGCAGCCAGTGTTCGCCCCGATCTGAAAGTTCACGCAGGCATTTGGACCGCTGGGGGCGATATAGGTGCGCTGGCCGGTAATAGAAAGAAGCATAGAGGCAAAGGCGAGAAGACGACCGAACATGATATATTTTGCAGTAGGGGCTGAGCTTTAGCCCAATATGCAGCATGTAAAATTGCCCCCCTGGACACCCAAAGGTAAAGCTATATAACGTATTAGAACTCGGCCACCTCATGGAGCTATTTCCAGCAGAAGCCGAAACCATCCGAAAGCGCGTGGAGGATTGGCTCAGTCATCCCAATTACGAACTGGAGGCGACCTTCGGCACCGGCACAGGCGAAGTGGATGCAGTCACCTTTCTCACCGTCGCCCAGCGCCTCCGCGCCAAGAATTTCACCGCCCTCCCTCAAGAGGATCGTCTGGATATTCGCACCCCGGAGCATTTCCGTTTCAGCCTCTCCAGTCTGGCCGTCATCCAGTCCTATTGCGAGGATGACACTCTCGCCGGCAAGCCCTTCGTCGCCATGATCAAGGACCGCGCAACCGCCGAGAGCCAGATTGATCTGGATGACTACGCCACCCGCATCAAGGTCCGCCGTGAGACGCCTCTCGCCCCCGACGACGCCCAGGTCCAGAAGCTCTTCGGCACCTGGCCCCAACAGCGCAAGGCCTTCCGCATGATTCGTCGCTGGACATTCGAGGGCGACGGCATTCGCATCGACATGTCCATCGTGCGCAGCACGGCAAAGGCGCGCACCGGCGAGTTCAAGTGGCAGCGCAAGTTCCGCGACCAGGACATTCTGACCACCGCGCCCACCTATGAAATCGAGGTGGAGCTCACCCGCAAGGCCGATGACTCCGTAGAGGAAGCGACGAAGCGCCTCATTCGCGGCGTCGGGGAGGTCCTGCGCGGAATCCAGAAGAATGCCATCCTCATCCGCACCTCCGTCCGCAACCGCGTCATCGCCGGCTATAAGGATCTCGTGGGAACCGACGCATTCCGTGGCCCGGCTCTGCGCACCCTCCGCAAGGAGAACATGACCGTAGAGCGCGCCCCCAAGGTCCCCAATGTCCGCGACGGCTACAACGTCACCGACAAGGCCGACGGTCTCCGCACGCTCGGCTACGTAGATTCCAAAGGCACCTTGTATCTCATTGACATGGGCATGAATGTCTATCGCACCGGGCTCAGCCGCCCCGAGCTCCGTCTCTCGCTGGTGGATGGCGAGTGGGTCACGCAGACCAAGGACAAGAAGCCCATGCAGCAGTTCCTCGCATTTGACATCTTCTTCACGACGGACAAGAAGGACGTCAGCAAATTCCCTTTCCAGCCCGGCGCTATTGCCCCTGAGGCCGCTGGCCCTCCTCCCGCGCCCGAGGACAGCCGCTATAACCATCTGAAGGCCTGGATTGCGACCTGGAATAAGGACGGCGGCCCGAAGACAATGCCCGGTCTCACGGCCCAGTCCAAGCTGCAGGTTGCGGCCAAGGAGTTCGCCTTCGCAACGGCCGGCAACGATAGCATCTTCCGTATGGCCACGCGCGTTCTGACCGCCGCGAGACCCTACTACACGGATGGTCTCATCTTCACGCCCAATGCTGCACCTCTCCCCGAGCGCGCCGCCGCGACCTTCTGGGAGCAGTTCAAGTGGAAGCCCGCCCGCGACAATACCATTGACTTCCTCGTCGTCACAGAGAAGATCACCGGCTCCAAGACCCAGGACAAGATCATTGCCGGTATCAAGCCCGGCCCCACCGGTGAGACCGTGAATTACAAGACCCTCCGTCTCTATGTCGGCTCCAGCAATGAGAACGCCCGCGACATTATTCTGAACGGCCAGGATCTCCCCAAGCGCGATCGCGCCGCCGGCTACGGGGCCAAGAAGGGCAAAGGCGAATACAAGCCAGTGGTCTTCACACCCAAGGAGTTCCCCGATCCTATGGCCTCCGTATGCAAGCTGGAGATTAAGAAGGATCCTGACACCGGCGAGGAGTATATCATGGCCGACCATACCGGCGAACCTATCCAGGACAGAACCATCGTGGAGATGGCCTATGATCCTTCCCAGGCGCCCGGCTGGCGCTGGGTGCCTCTTCGTGTCCGCATGGACAAGACTGAGCGTCTCCAGCGCGGCACCCTCAGCCGCACGCTCAACTCAGAGGGCGTGGCCGAGGATGTCTGGAATAGCATCTACGACCCCGTGACGGAGACGATGATCAAGACCGGCGCAGAGGATCCTACAGAGGAGGAGCTGGCCCTGATCGGCAAGGGCGTTTCCGGGCGCGAGACACTTGCCCGTCGCTACTTTGACCGCCAGGGCCCCATTGCCGATGAGAGTCTTGTCGAGGGACTGAAGAAGTTCCACGGGCGCTGGATCAAGGGCGAGATGCTCTATCGGGCGGGACTGAGTGGTGAGGGCAAGGCGCTGCTCGATCTCGCGTGCGGCGTCGCCGGCGACATGCACAACTGGATGCGGGCGGGAGTCGGCTTCGTGCTCGGTATTGACTACGCGGCCAAGAACATCATGGACACGCAGGACAGCGCCTATACGCGTTATATGGGCGTGGCCGTGGATCAGGGAGGACTCGATAGTCTGCCTCCAATGATCTTCGCCATCGCGGACTGCTCGAAGCCACTGGTGGCCGGCGAGGCCGGCAGCAACGACCAGGAGAAGGATATTCTCCGCTCCGTATTCGGCCGGATGCGTCCGGTGGGCTCCGTCCCGGCCTATGTAGAGAAGGTGGGCGCATCCCGTCTGAAGACGGGCGCCGACTGCATCAGCTGCATGTTCGCCGTCCATTACTTCTTTGAGACGCCCCAGAAGCTGAACGGCTTTCTCGGAAATCTGGCGGATACGCTCAAGCTGGGCGGATACTTCGTCGGGGCCTGCTTCGACGGTCAGCGCGTCTTTGACTTGCTGCGCGAGACGGCGACAGGGGCCAGCAAGTCCGGCCAGGAGGGAACGGCCACTATATGGAACATTACGAAGCAGTATGATGTGGAGGACATTCCGGAGGGCGATGGAGGCATCGGTCTCGGAGTGGATGTGGAATTCATGACTATCGGAATGGGTCACCGGGAGTATCTCGTCCCTTTCAAGCTTCTGGAGGAGAAGCTGAAGCTGATCGGCTGCGAGCTGCTGACGAAGGAGGAGCTGAAGGAGGTGGGTCTGCCTACCTCCACCGGAACCTTTGATTCCGCCTGGGACATGGCGGCGAAGAAGGGAAAGAAGTTCCCCATGGGCCCGGCCGCGAAGCAGTTCTCCTTCATGAACCGCTGGTTCATCTTCCGGAGGAAGCGGATGGACACGATGGGGGCTGCAGTTGTTGCGGAGGCGGCGGCGGCGGCCAATAGTATTACTACCGGCGTGGCCCCTACGGCGCCAGGAGCCAAGGCCCAGGCACCAGCCCCCACAACCGGGCGCGCAGCAACGGCGCGCCAGCGGGCAGAGAAGAACGCCGCAGCCGCCACCGCCGTTCAGAACGCCGCTGCATCCGTCCATGCAGTCGCAGAGGCGGCTCTTAGAGAGGGTGTCAGCCCTGCCGCAGCCGCGGCAATCCAGAGGGCCACCGACAGCGTGAATGCGGCAGCAGAGGCCGCCGCAGCCGCCACGGTCGGACGGACAGTCCCAGTCGCACCGGGCCCCGCAGCCGCCCCCGGCACTGGCCGGACCTACACCATCGGAGAGCTATTCCAGTTCTATACGGATGCCGCCGTGAAGGACAGTCTCGGAATCAAGGACCCTGGCGCCGCGCGCTGGCTGGCTCTGTCAGCTCCTTTCCAGATCAAGGATCCGGAGGATGGCACGATCTATCCCAGCGTGGAGCACTATATCGGCGGCATGCGGGCCAAGATGGCCACGAACAAGCCCGAGCTCGGCCCCTCCATCTTCAGCCGCGAGGGAACTATTCACCAGCGTTTCCTGAATGACCGACTGGTGGAGAGTAACGGCGGCACGAAGCCTCTGACAGAGGAGCGTGACCATGAGATTCTGAAGGCGGAGATCGCCGCCGTAAAGGATGCCATGCGCGCCCCTTCTCTCAAGAAGAATCGGGCAGTCGTGGATGAAGCCAAATGGGCAACAGCGAAGGACGCGGTTGTCGAAGAGGCTCTGACGCAGCGCTGGACTCGCGATGCGAGATTCCGCAAGATCGTAGAAACAGCCCGCGATCGCGGCAAGACTCTGCTCTATTATACGCCCGGCTCGGCCACCAGCAACCTGGGTGGTATGCGTGCGACTTCCACCGGCCGGATTGATGGTGAGAACAAGGTAGGAAAGATCATTATGAAGCTGGCCGGGTATCCCGATTAAGATACTGTTACCTTCATGAGGCCGAATCCAACACGGATTGGGTGATCCTTGTCATCCTCGTCCAGTAAAATGCCCCAGCCATACATGGCAAAAGGATTGGCAGCCAGCAGCTGCTCAAATGTAGTGTTTTCATACGGATAGGCCTCGCCGTATGCGACGGGAATAAAAGAATCGAATCGTGTGGCCGTAGCCTGAAGTGCTCTTTTTGCGTCTCCGAGAGACAGATAAAGAACAGTTGGAGCGTCATCCACATTTGGAACACCGTAGGAATAGGCGTCCGTAGAAGGGTCCTTGATCACAATCATATATCCGATACGTTCATTCGCGGACATGTTTTTACTTGCACAGAAGAAATGCGATCAGTAAAATTCACCGCGGGGCGTGCTCCAGGGGTGGTAAAGCGCTCGATGCCACACCCTTGGCAGGAGCTCACAGTCAGGAATAAGCATCCACGTGATGACCAGATTCAATTCGACGAGCCCACGCACGTCTATACAGTGAATGGCAGCTCTAAAGGCATTGTGTCCTGCACAAAATTCCTTCATGAATTCTTCCCCCATTTCGATCCGGATGCAGTGATCGCGAAAATGATGGCGTCACCGAAGTGGTCGCAGAGCAAATACTACGGGCAGACAGCTGCACAGATTAAGAAGGGCTGGAACGACAACGGGGCGGCGGCCTCTGGCTCCGGGACGGCCATGCATTTGGCTATTGAGCAATTCATTCACGGACATCCTGAGATTATTGAGCCGGCGGTGTTGGAGACTCCCGAGTGGGCCTATTTCACGAACTTCTGGAATGATGTGAGCGGAGATCTGGTTCCCTACAGAAGTGAGTGGGAGGTGTGGAGCGAGGAGCATAAGCTGGCCGGATCGATTGATATGATCTTCTATAGGAAGTCGGATGACTCCTATGTCATCTACGACTGGAAGCGCTCGAAAGAGATTAAGAAGGAGAATAACTTTGGAACGGGCTACGGTCCGGTGTCGCATTTGCCGGATGCGAACTATTGGCATTACACTCTGCAGCTCAATGTCTATCGCTGGTTCTTAGAGACCTTCTACGGTCTGAGAATCAGTGATATGTATATTGTTATCTTTCATCCGGACAATAGCAACTACAAGCGTTACAAGCTCAATAGATTGGATGATGAGGTGAATGAGATGGTGGCTTGCAGGCTGCGCGCTGTGCGCAACGGCTGCCGGTCGATTATTGAATTCGAGCCGGCTACCGGGCCTGCGTTGGAGGATTATCCGATCTGTTCAATGCTGGAGGGCTAGGCTTGGGCTTCTTCGACATTCACATTTTCAAATGCGTTGTTCGCGGCTTCGGGCTCGGGTTGGGCTTCGGGCTCGGGCTGGGCTTCGGGTTGGGCTTCGGGTTCCGGCTCTGCGCTGGCAACTTCTTCAGCCGCCGCAACAGCAGGAGCCTCTTCGGCAACAGGAGCCTCTTCAGCAGCAGAAGCCTCTTCAGCTACCGCAACAGCAGGAGCCTCTTCAGCAACTGGTGTCTCTTGAGCGGCCGCAGCCGCCGCAACAGCAGGCGCAGCCGCAGCAGCAGCCGCCACCGGCTTCGCCCGAAGCCCGATAAAGAGCCCCTGGGCCTTCTCCAAAATCGCGGCCAATCCCTTCGGCAAATCGCTCTTTCTCAGCATATCCGGCTCCTCAGGATTACGCACCAGCAGCGCAGGCCCCTCCGCCGTCACAACTATGACGGGAATCCCAGGGAACAGCACACGTTTCGCCTTTTTCGCTATGATAACCGGTGGATCCTCCCTCAAATCAATCTGTATGAAAGGCCGCGCCGTCATCTGCACAGCCTCTCGTATCATCTTATCCGTCAGTGCCTGAGTATCCTTCGTGATTCCCAGCTGCTTGGTAACAAGCCCAATAGGCGCAAAGATGGAATCAAACGGCGCCCGCAGCAGCCTGAGAGCACCTGTCTTCGGATCGCCCTCTGTGCCCCCATTCAGCACTGTCTGCAGAGAAGGAGGCAGAGCCGTAGCATCCTCCTGCGGTGCAAGAGGCGCCGCCACTGCCGTTGCCTCTCTACCCATCTCCTCAATATATACAGGCACCTCGTCCGCCTTGCTGGACCACTCGAGCCGTAACAGCTCATACCACGCCGCCGACTTTTCCGGATAAATCCTCTCCTTTCCTATCTGCCCCGGTTTGCTGATGGTAATCGGCCTATCCAGTGTAGCCAGACGACTCACATCCTGCTCCAAAAGCTGCCGGCGCCGCTCGCCATAGCGCAGCAGCTCCTCTATCAGGCGCAACAGCAGCACGCGCGGCGCACTCACCTTCTTTTCAGACTCTCCCAGCTCCACCTCCTTGGGCGCGTGTATCATGCACTGTGTAGCCGCCTCCTGCCTCCATACACAGCGCCCACCGCACGCCTCCTTACCACGCACACGGCAATCGACGCGCAGTAGCGACGCCTCGTCGGACCGCTTGGCATCCTCATCCGTGTAATCTGTCGTCATCCATTTGGTGATCTCGCGTCCCAGAAGAATATCAAGACGCTTCCTCTTTTCAAACAGCGGCAACTTACGGCTGAAAATGACGCCCTCCAGCACCTTGCGGAACTCGGCCCCTTCCTCTTTGGACGCCAGCCAGTTCGAAAAGGTCAGGCGCAGATGCTCAAACACCTCCTGAAAATTCGCCGCATCCATTCGTCCCTTCTCTCCTGGAATCTCCGTCCCCTTCTCCTCCAGACAGATTTCGTGATTGATTGCCCACTCCATCTCATCGACCTCCACTATCGGCGAACCCTGTAGAGCCGCCGACGCCTCCTCCGTCGCCACCGTCGCCACCGGCACATACAGACCGTTTCGCAGCTGCAGAGCCTCGACAGTGCCACTCTTCCGCGATTTCACGATACGAATAGGCGAGAAGCCAGGATACAGAGCGAAACGGGTCTCCACATAGGTCTTATAGAAGGCCAGAACCTGCTCAATAGGCGCGCGCTTGAATTCTGGATCATCCCAGTCCATCACCAGCTCCTTTTCCGTAATGAGCTCGCCATCGTCGGATACCGGCAGTGGCAAGTAGCCGCCCGCTAGATTGGCCTTGTCCTTATAAAGTAGCGCCCCCACGTGATTATACGAGTCGCGCAGAACGGCAGCGAGCACAACTTTCGTATCCTTGGCGAGAATCCGCTTGGCAACGCTCGCTGGAATCATCGCCAGAGGATTCATATCACTCTGTGACGTGTAGAATCCGCGCCCTGCCGAGCTGCACTGCGTAGTGAATTCCTGTTGCCGCTGGATCACGACTGGTGGCCACTGCCCGATATTGGCCATCTGGAACACGAGCGTGAAATGATCCACGCCGCGCTCCTCAGACCGGTTATCCACGTAGAATATCGGCTCCCAGATTCCGGACCAGTGGTGCATGAGGAATCCCACGTCGTTTTTGCTCATCAGTTCGGCGTTGTAGCCATAGGGCGGGCAGCGCACTGTCATTTTCCCCGACTTTAGAATGTCCAGGACAATGATCGTCAGACCTCCGCGCGAGTTCTTGCGGAGGAATCCAGATTGAGCGAGCAGCAGAGCAAAATGCCTGAATTCCTTCTTGGTCTGGTCGGATTTCAGCCAGCCTTGAAAGGCCGTGTGACTCATGTAGGCGCGCACGAGCGCCTCCTTGTTCTCCTCATGCAGAGAAACGGCCAGCTCCTCTTCCGCCCATACGGCCAGCTCAGTATCCTCGGGCCGCTTCACCACCGGATCGGCAGGATCGTAGAATTCCAGTGCCATATTTCCGTAGTTCATCGCGAGGAAAACGCGGGGAGTAATCTTATCGAGGAGCAGCTCCTTCATCTGCTCAGCACTATTGAGCAGGAAAAAGGGCGCGAGAGCTGCGAGGAAATTGTCATTCTTGAAGCGCAGACGATTCTCAATACCGATACGCAGGAAGCCTGTGCCATCGGGCTTGATTTTCTGGGGATTAAAGGCGCGGCTCACCAGCTGCGTCTGGTCCTGGTTGAAATAGGGGTCAAGCACCGTTGGCACGAGGCCAATCTGGGGCTCGCCACGATTTCCTGTTGTGATAGTGCCGACCTCGAGAGGGAGCTTCTCAGCACCCACGATGTATTTCTTGGTGACACTGGCCATCGTGACGTAGTAGTCGAGGAGCGGGAGACCAGACTCAATACGGGGTCCAGCGGCGGCACGGCGCTCCTGCTCCTCCTCTTCGTCCTCCGCAAGAGAGGCAGCCGCCGCCGAGCCTGTGGGGCGCACGACGGACGGCTTTGGTTTGACCCCCCATTCCTTGTATTTGTCAAAGGCGGGATTATCCTTGAAGCGCACTGGCGACTCGTCAAGGAAGCAGCAGGGGAGATAGAATCCTTCGGGATGCGGGGTGGATTTTAGGAAACGGATGAACAAGTGGCGGGCGTCCTTGGTCAGAGGCTTCACAGGGCGCTCCAGAATCGTCTCACCTGGGCCCGGATTCTTGCGCGAGCGAATCACCTTTCCTTTACAGAAGGGGCATTCGCCTGGGCGCTTAGGCGCACCAGGAGGGCGACGCATTTTGTCACTTTCCAGATCTACTTCGCGCACCATGATCTCGTCGCGGGTGCAGAAGTAGCGGCAGCAGAGATAGTAATTCTGCTTCTGGGGACTGGTTCCGTAGCGGAGGACGGTGAAATACTCCTTTTCGACCTGTCCAGGAGGCTTCTCGGGTTCGCCTGGCTCGAGAGGGTAGATCTGAAAGACCACGTCGTCGGCCGAGTATTCCTGTTGCATTTCCTGGAACTTCTCCTCGCTCAGAACGGCGGGCTGGCGACCATAGGTGGGCTGGCACTTACTGACGTAGCGTTTGAGTGAGGGGTGGGATTTTGTATAGTCGAAGAGACGGCTGTCGGCCTCTTTCAGCTTGGACAGGAAGTAATTCGCGATGCCGGTTTCGCCTGTGGTAGGCGCCTCCTCTTCATCTTCTTCTTGAGGGGCTGGTGCTGCTGGGGCCATAGCAATCCCCTCCAGCTCCTCTTTTGGAGCAACAGTTGCTGCGGCGACTTCGCGACGGAGTTCCTGGGTGGGCGCGGCTAGTGGCGCTGCCACAGCCGCCTTTCCTTCGAGCGGCGGTTCTGGAAAGGGTGTTCCTTCCTGCTGGGCAGCGGCAATAGCCGCATTCGCGGCATCGCCTTGCTCGTCACCCTCAAATGCTCCGAAGTAGTCGATGTATTCATCTATCTCCTCGGCGCCCATAGTGGTTCCTTGTTCGGCCACGGCCTCCGCGACTGGCTGGGCTTCAGGCAAAGGCTCTGGCTCTGCCTCCGCAACCGGCTGCGCCTCTGCGACCAGCAGCTCCTTCACCGCCTTTGCTCCCACCTGCAGATCCTCCGTATCCGCGCTCATCAGCAGTGACAGCACAGTCATCACGCGCTGCAGATTCTCCAGAGAATTTACGCGATACAGATGGAAAGTGTAGAAGGGATGCTGGGCGAACACAGCCACATCAATCCCAGGATTGTATTGGAGCATATAGTCCTTCGTCTCTGGCGTCACTAGAACCACATCGCCCTGTGCCTGGAGCTTCTTCGCGACCTGTTTTCTCGCATCGGCAATATCCATTTGGAATTCATCCGCCACCAGCTCCACCAAATCCGTAAGAAGTCCCTCGCCCCGCAGAATCTTCCTATTGATCACCTGCGTCAAGAAGGTCTGCACACGATCCTCCGTAGCAAAGTTGCTGACGAGCTTGAAGCGCAACATGGCGAGCGGCTTCTCGCCAGGCAGAGCCGCAATCTCCTGGAAAAATGCCGAGAAAATGGGGAGACGCGCACGAATGACGCGCTGCGTAATGGCCGTCACCTCTTTCCGCAGCTTGACACCGAGAACAAGTGCCGCATTCCCGATATCGGGCCGTGTCGTAATATACGGCAGATCCTTCAGACCTTCCACGATGTTCTCGCCGAGAGACTCCAAGTCCGTCCTCGGCTCCAGCTTCTTGGCGCCCCTCGGCGGCTCAATAATACAGTCGGCGGAGCCGTCATTGAATAGACGGAGCGTAGCATAGATCGGCACAACATTGAAGAGTCCCTTGCGCAATAGAATCTTGGCGAAGGCATAGTCCTGCTCGGGGGTCGGATTGCGCTCCTGCGACCAGGTTATCAGCATCTTCGGATCCTGGATATCGGGATTCTTGCCGTCTTTTAAGAAGACCTTGCTGATGCCCGAGCCCTCGGTAGGAATCAGACGCATGAAGGGACGGCGCTCATTGACGCCGGCCTCGTAGAACTGCGCCTCGATCCCCGGAATCGCCTTCCGCTTTCCCCACGTCAGACGGAGAAAACGGACGCCGGCGAGAGTCAGAGGAATCAGTGGCAGGCCCCCCTCCAGTAGCGACTCCAGCCGTATCAGAAACTGCTGGCGGCGCACAAAGACCGTGATGAGACGCTTGACCTGGCTGCTTTGGGCCTCCGAGGGCACCGCCGTGCCAGGTGTCAGATAGGGAAAATAGGGGTAAAGACGACCATTCCAGTCCTTTTCACTGGGTGGTTTGGCGCCTGGAATCGCGGCCAGAAGATCGCGATACAGATATGCATGCAGAATGGGTATGTCGGCCCCACCCTTTTTCAGGAATGCATCTTCAATCGTCATGCGCTCGCGCTCAACAGATGACACGAGTTTCCGCTCGCCGTTCCCATCTACGAAGCGGCCGTCGAGGCTGGGACCGGCGGCGAGCTCGAAAGGGGGCTTATTGAGAAAGGGGGCGCCAGGACCGAGACTGGGGAAATTCCAGCTGAAATCGACGGGCGCGACCTGGCCGCCGAGATAGGTCTTACCTGCTTTGGGGCCGTGGGTAGCCAGATAGACAAACTCGGGCTGGGCGTTCTCATCGCGCTTCAAAGCAATGTAGAGGGCGAGTTTGATATCCTGGAGCGTCATGAAAGGGAACATATTTGTGAGGGTTACGGTGGTCTCCTCGGTTCGGCCAGTATGGACGACGACCTCTATCTCGCCTGAGGGCATCGACTCGCGGAAGGAGCTGAGGGCGGTCGGATACAGGACCTCCCGTAGGAACTCTGGGATTTGCTCTAGACCCTCGGCCATCTCTAACGTCGCGTGCCAAAGTTTATTTCGTTAGAAACGTAATGGACTTTGGTTTAAGACCCGATCCGAATCATCTGCTGAAATCGGTGCCGTCCTTGCTGGCATCATAGGTCGGCTGGTCGGTGATCTTCATGCCGCAATAGGAGACAGGATGCGCCCGGAAATCACGGTGCTTATAGATTCCACTGCGCTCTGCTTCCTGTAGAAGCCATGCGAAATTGTTCCAGAAATCGGGGCCGTGGCCGACAGTTTTCGTGATCATGTGGCCCATTTCGTGGATGGCTACAAAGGTGATAATATCCTCCTGGACGAGTGACTCGTCGCCACCGTCGCGCTGTCGGAGACAGAAATGCACGGATTCGCCCTTATTCACACTGTAGCTGGTGTGATCGGCATCGGGCGTGGCCTCCATGATGCGGTTAGGATTGGCCTCGAAATTGCGTGAGAGCTGCTTGACCTGGGGCTTATCAGGAAAGCCCTCTTCAACATGCAGCTTCAGCTTGTTCATCTTCATGCGGACTCGGGCCATCATGTCGGCGGCGTTCTGTTTATCGGGCATGTCGCGGACAGTATATGTCTGGCCATCGACGGTGCTCTTGACCGGAACTAGCGGATAGTCCGATGAACTGAGTCCTATATATTTCATGGCATAGGAGAGTGTGCCGGCGAGGTCTGCCATCTACCGATATGTGTCTAAAATAAGCCCTACAACGGAATACGCTGGAAACGTGTTTCATTGTGGGGGTTTTGCTTTAATATTTAATAGCTCCTGCGAGTGTGGCGGCCCTTGCGGTGACGCCTGTAGGTGCGGCGGCTGCCGCCGCCAAAATCTGGAGGAAGAAGTGGTCCGCTGCTGGCTCCGCTGGCTCCGCTGGCATTAGGCGGGTTCAATGGTCCCACCAACATTGGTGCTACCATCGCATTCAACTTTTTTATCTGGTTCGCCGTTAGCGTCTCCCCATAGCGTGCCTGCCCTACAGCCGCTGCATTAATTGCCACCTTCTTAATCTTCTCCCTTGATTGTCTATCATTCACATTTTTTAAAGCTTTCTTGCCCTCATTACTTTGCGCCCATTTTGCATATTCTGCCTTAGCATTACGCTTTGTGTTATTATTGGACTTACCAGTAACTTTCCTAAAAAAACTAGAGAAAGTTTTACCCCTTGCCCTTTTAGTATTATTTGATTTATTCTTCCTTTTAACTGCAGATATAAGATCAAAAACCCTCTTTCTGAATATTTCTAATTCATATGTCTTTTCCCTGAGCGTATCTTTTGCAAGTGCCTGTTTTTCCTTTAAGAAATCACCCTTTTCCTCCCATGCCTTATCTAGCCTGCCTTTACCATTGCTATTTGCATTTTCATAATTCTTTGTTTTACTGGGTGTATCATCTTTATGATCTTCAATCTCCTTTTTAATTTCTTTAATCTTCTTTTTAAGCTCATCAACTTCATCCTCCTTTGCCTCAACTGCATCTTCAGCATCCTCAACAATCTTTCTTAAATCTTCAGTTTTCTCCCTATCAACTAATGCATCCATTTGCTCCTGGATACTGGATACAGAAAGCCTTTCAGGATTAGAGCTAATAGTAAGTAAGCTCCTGGCTTCAGGTGGGATAGATTTCTCAAACTGTTTCACAACACGCTCCGCACGCTTATCCTCTGTCAGTTCTAACCTCGCAGGCGATGGCTTGCTATGTCTTCCGCCCATTGTTTATCTACCATATAGCTCTATAAAAATACGCACAGATTTTCTGGCCGTATTTTTACAGTAAAAACGCCGGGAGATTACGTCACACTTACGCGATCTCCAGAGCACGCCTATTGACATCAGGCTCGATAGTAGGCACATTGAACACGGTCACAGGCACCTGGGGGTTGGGTGGCTCAGAGCGCAGCTGGTAGTTAGCATTGCGCAGAGACTGGCCCACGGTATTCACGCCAATCAGTGCGCCAGCGGACAGGAAGTTCTTGCCCTTCAGGCTGCCAGTGCCCATAGGGTTCTGCTGTGCCCACACGGAGTTCGCATCCTTGGGCAGCAGCTCGGAGGGGGTCAGCTGGTCACGGGGGTAGCAGCCAGCGGGCTGCTCGGCATTGCCGAAGTTCGCCGGGCCAGAAGAAGGAGTGGGCACGACATCACCTGCGTTCTTCACTGCCATCTCACGCACAGGGCCACTGGCGGAGTTGCCGCCAGCCTGCGCGGAGTAGTTGGAGGCCGCGGACAGAGTGGCCTGGAAGCCATCAACGCGATAACGAAAGAGGTTAGGCTGCAGAATTCCTAACGCAGCCACGACTACAGCTAAAACTACCAGAGCACCGAGTGCATTCATACTTCCAGAGTTAGATCCAGCCATACTTGCTTCTGTATTAGCACAAGCCTATATTTTTTCAGACAACTTCATTTTGGTGTGGCCGCGGCCTCGGGGGCCAAAAGCTCCTCCTCCGAAGACAGCTCAGACTCCGAGGCAGCTCCGTCAAAGTTTCCGTAGCGCTTATAATACCTTTCCGCCAGCCGCTCCGCCCGAAGTTTGGACAGCACCACTCGTAGCCGGGCCTCGCGAATCCTCCTGCGCTCCCGAGCCCTCTTCGCCTTCTCGGTGTTACTGGCCGGATCCTCAAAAGGAATGGATGCATCTCCGCTGTCCGTCGGGCCCGGAGGAATCTCCTCCATAAATCCGGGAGGAATCTTCAGGGTCTCCACCTCTACCAGATTCCAGTGGATCTCGTAGCGCCCCGCGTAAAACAGAATCTGCGCCGGAATCCAGGATGCTCGGACAGTGTCGGAAGTAGTCGTGTCCAGATCGACTTCGGATGTGTTCCAAACATGGGCAAGCCTCTGAAAAAACAGTGCCGAGTCGAGCGGCTTGGAGAAATACTGCGAGGCCTGGCCGAGGAATTCCGACACAAAGTCGCGCAGAATCTCCTCCGTCACGGTGAGCCTGGTCGGATCCTGCGTCATCTCCGTAAATCGCTCGGCGTCCTTGAATTGAAAGATATAGCAGTTCTTTGTCGAGTCCAGCTTCGGTGTCAATACTTTGAAGGTCATCTGCGCGGGCAGCTTTGCTATAGACTTTCAATATCGAGGGTAGGAAATGCCGAAAGACGATTCGTCCGGAACGGAAAAATCTCGGCAGAGCACGCAATCCTTTCTTCAGAGATTCATTGACTACATCGGCCGCCACGAAATCCGACAGAAGGTCCAGGACGAAATCATTGATCCGCTCCTCAATCATGTCATGAAACGGGTATTTCCGTATATTATTCTGACATGCGTCCTATTCATCCTGCTGCTTCTGGCCGTTCTGCTCACCCTCGGCATCATCATATTCCAGAACAGATTGCCCGGAGTGGTGGCATCCGTAAGCGCAAATTAAGCCTGCGGAAGTCTAACCCACCGGATAGAGAATGAACCCCCCTGGCCCTCCTACGACCGCTCTTACACAGGCAGAGCCGCTCAATGTCCAGCAAGTCGGAAACCTCATCCGCTACTGGGTGCATTACGACAACACTATCCAGGCGCTCAACAAGCAGGTCAATGCCGCCCGAGGCATGAAGAAGAACTACGAGTCCCAGATTTTGACCATGTTCCGTGCCGCCAATATGACCTCCCCCGTTGTCCAGATCGGCGGTGGAGGCCGTCTCATCGTCGGAGAAGATCGCACACAGGAGTCCCTAAGTTTCTCAACACTCGAGCGGATTCTGCACGAGTATTATGCAAAACGGCCCGGGAAGCCCGATGAGACCAGCGACATTATCAAATTCGTCCGGGCAAATCGCCAGACGACCACTGCCCCGTGTCTGAAGAGACAGGGCGCGGGGCGCTCTCGCTCCAAGTCCGTAGATGACACCGGAAAGGGGATATAAGGGATTACGGCGTATTCTATGATAGGAACTACGAGCCCCGCTCCCCGCACACGATGTCTTGGAAGCATTGGTTAAATGAGCCCGTTTTCTGGGCCGAAGTGGAGGAGATTCCACGCTACAAGGCGATTAGCCGTCTGTGTGATGGGCTGACCGTGCTATTAAAACGACACGGCTACGAACTCGGCTGTTTCAAGCAACAGTTCCGCTCGAATATTGCCACCGGTCTGTTCAACAATCGCGGGAAAAGCTGTATAGGAAGCGACTGGAGAATAGCGCCCTGTAATACGTCGGGGCTGGAGGATGACAGATCACACTACTATCATACGATCGGGGTCTCCGAGTGGGCCACCTTTTGGCAGAGCTTCGGTGTCTGGCGCGACGTGGATCCGAGACAATTCCGCGGCCAGGATCGGCAAATCGATATCCAGGAATATCTTTGGACACAACTCAATCTGGAAGAATCATTCCAAACGCAAGTCGTAAATGAACTGCTCGGTATCAGCGAGGAGACCAGCTATGAAGATAGGATACAGAGCGGGGATGTCTATCTACGCGATGCGGCAGAGTCGGGTGAATGGGGTGGTTACCGTAGGTAGCGGCCATTATACGGAAGCCCACTTCTTCTCGCTGAATGGCTTCACAAACAGAGAGGGTGCCTCCGCCTTGAATTGGGACACGAGGTTATCGAACTTGAGTGCATCGGGAGCTATAGGGATCTTTCCTTCCTCCATAAGCAGCTTCTGATCATGCGCAGTCTGACCAGGCTTCTTGCCGTAGCAATTCACACCGTATTTTATATCGGGATTATCGAAATATCCGCCATTAATACCGGTCGTTCCGCAGCTGTTCTGCTGTTCTGCCGGGCCTGCCTGCAGCTTCTCATACGTTTCTTTTTGCGTAGGATAAACTGCCATCTGCCCCTTTACCCAGCCGTAATTGCACCAGTCGGCGCCCTTATTCCACGCATCCTTCACTTGCTCGTAGGTGGCCAGCTCGGCACCCAGTGCCTTACAGAGTGGCTCAGCATCATAGAAGGTGAATTTGTTGTCCGCCACATTGAAGACCTCATTTCCATTCGCGGATGGGAGGACACGCTCAACGATATTCTGTTGCAGTTGCTCTTGGCTTGGAGTTATGTCCTGTGGAGCTATAGGATGGGTGTAAGCGCCGTCATGCACGATTGGGACAGCAGCTCTTACAGCAGATGGTGTAGGAAGCCCGAGAGAACGTTTAAATGAATTGAGGGCATACTCGTAGCCCTTCACGATATCGTCGTGGAATACGGCCAGAATCACCACAAACGCAGTTACGAGGGCGATAAACATTCCAAGAGGATATATGAAAGGGTAGGAGGACATGAAGGAGCCGGCTGTGGAATTTCCTGGAACACCTGCGTTATTGCCGCCGTTGTTGCCGCCATTGTTGCCGCCATTGTTGCCGCCATTGTTACCCTTGTTGCCGTTATTTGCAACATTCGTGCGAGTAGAAGGGGGTGACACACTGTTAAACATGCCCGATACTGTAGCCCCTATCGATCCTATAATACCCGAAGCACCTGAAGCACCTGCTGCTCCATCACCATTTGCCTTGGCATTATTCTTCTTGGCATTTCCGATAGGAATAAGGCTATTAAAGGTGGTCGCGGCCTGATTTGCAACTGCGGTCACTGCTCCAGATGCGGCATTCGCAGCCCCAGATACAGCGGTATTCACTGCAGCCACGGCTCCAGATGCTGCATTGCCAACAGCATTTACGGCCCCTACTATTGGTGTTACGACTGGTTGCAAAGCTCCAGAGTTCATGCTCTCTCTACATGTAAGTTTAGACAATCGCGGCCATCTGTTTTTTCATATGGTCCAAAAAGGCTGCGACGCTGACGTCCCAGTGTATTCCATCCGGGGCGCGATTCGGATATGCTACACCAAATCCCCACGCGGCAGGAACCGCCGTCAGAGCACCCGTCTCGCCATTATACGGCTTGAGGGGGCGCTCTGCTCCATCTACCGTGCAGCGAATCGTTTCGCGCGGAACAAATCCCATCGCATAGATAACCCAGTCGGCCGCATTTGATGACCGGATGAGCTTCGCCGTATCCTGAATCGGGATAAGGGTAACAGGAATCTTTCCTGCGACAATATTGTCGGCAATCTCGGCTGCCTCTTCTTTAACGCCGTCATAGGCGCCTTTGGAGGCCCAGTAGAAGGGCTCGGGCGTATTATAATAGGCGGATACCGTGGCCTCTGCTGCCGCTGCGTTTCGTATCACAAGAGTGCCGCTGTGCATCGTGCCGAAGACAACAACATTCTGGCCTGGTTGCACGAAGTGCTTGAGGCGGGCAGAATCGAGGGCGATCTCTAGAGGAATGGATGGGATTGTTAGATCAAGAGTGCGCGGTTCGGAACCTGCGGCGATGACGAGTTTGGAGGCCGTTATCACAGTGTCTTTATTGGCGGTGATGGTCCAAGTGGCGGAGGGAGAGTCGTAGGCAACGGCGGTCGCTGTTCCCTGGATCTGGCGTGTCTTTGCTAAGAGAGGAGCAGCGAGGCCACGGAGAAGATGGGCAATCTGCACAAGAGGAGTTGTCTTGCTTGCATCGGGTATTTGGGGCTGTGTGGTAAAGACGGGGGCGGAGGGGCAGTGGGCGGCAAGAGAGCCGGTTGTCTTTGACCAGGGGGTGTTGGACTGGACGGCGGTCCATTTGCGGGCCAGATCGCCGCCGTCGAAATAGGGATCAATGATGGCGACTTTCGACATGTCCGTGCCGGATTCTTGGAGAAGGAGTAACAAGCTGAGACCTGTTGCACCCGCGCCTATAATACAAATGGTATGCATTCCTATTTAGTTGCTATAAAGCTCTGGGGGAGCTACCGCTGGATGAGCGTCTAAATGCGTTAGCATTTTAGAGCGAATCTTCAGTTTGACCGTAGGTCAAACGCTGGACGAATGATAAGCGCGAAGCGCTTAGAGAGAGTCTTCAGGCAGCAACGCTGCCGCTGGATGAGCGTCTAAATGCGTTAGCATTTTAGAGCGAATCTTCAGTTTGACCGTAGGTCAAACGCTGGACGAACGATAAGCGCGAAGCGCTTAGAGAGAGTCCTCAGTTTGACCGTAGGTCAAACGCTGGATTCCTTGTAAGCGGCTACGCTTATAAGGAATCTTCAGGCTCATTCCTGTTGCCGCCGCGCCCAGCGATATACTGGCGCTGCTGGGGGGTAGTGCAGACACAGCCACCTCCGCAGCTGAAGCTGGCACCGCAGCACTCGGGCTTGCACTGGTTGTTCTTGAACATGAAAAGAGAATCATCACCGGGCACAAACTCTGCACCAGTCAGAGGCTCATTGGGAGCTGTGTAGCGCCAGGCAGACACGCTGTTGCCGGTGGAGAGCTTCACACCATCAAAGGCGCCCATCGCGCCATACTTCTCCTTGGCCCCGCCAGCATTCTCCAGATAGTAGGAAGAGAAGCCCTCGACTGCGGGGGCACTGGGGGCCACATTCATCGGAGGAGCAGAGATATTCTGAAAATACTCCAGACGCCTGGGCCTGTAATAGACCATCATCACATTCGCCAGCAGGATAAGCAGCAGACCACTTATTATAACAGCTGCCTTCATTACTGATTCTCCTCAAGGGTGACTTTTTTTGCTGAGCCGAGATTATTCCTTCTTCAGCGGCCCGAAGCTGGAGCGAACCCAGTTCCTGTCCGCGGAATATGTCATCGCCGCCTTTGGAATCGTCCGCACCGTAAGCTTCGCCACCGCATCCAGCTTTCTATATACACCCAGCGCTCCGTAGTCATCCACGGCCTTCTTCAGCGCCGCCTTTCTCTCGGACTCTGTGCGGCGGAAAGAATAGCCGTGCTTCGCCAGTTCGCCCTTTCGGAGAGGGCCGATCCTCGCAGCTCGTGTGCGGGCAGCAGCCGTCCCCTCCTTTATGCACTTGGACTCCACCAACATGTCCGAGGCCTTCGGAAATACTCTATATACCTTGTCCTTCCTCCGCACAGTAAATCCCCGCTGCCGTATTGCCGTAGAATACTTGCGCACATAGGATTTCCTAGGAATCATACCGGGAGGACAATTCTTACGCGATAGAGAGCGGATCGATGGAATCTTTTGAATAAGACGTCTAGTTGTCCTGCGAACAGTTGCACTGCCCATGACACTACTCTAATCAAGTGCAGGAATTTCCGGTGATGATGGGGTCTTGTTAGCGGCCAGTTGCTTTATATGCACTTCGCGGAGTGTATAGGGATATGTCTTCAAATGGAGTTTCAAGATTCTTAGCAGATCCTCCTTCATATCGGGATTGGCACGCAGCGCAGGAAAGATTCCCTCCTTCTCGAAGACAGCGCAGACGGAACGGCGTTCAAGCGCATCTGCATTATTCGCTACGGAGTCGATGCTGCCATTCGCATTGATGGCATCCGATAGAATAAAGTAGAGGCGGTCAAAGCTTTTCAGAACCTCGTCAATACGCTCAAGACTCTGCTCGGAATCGCTGCCGCCTTCCTGCTGCAGCATAGGCCGTTTGAATTCATTTAACAGATCGGCGAACTTGTCGGCAATCTTGTTTTCTCCCATTCTGTGGTTGGACCATGTTTTTGACTACGTAAAAAAACCAGAGGTTTTGGACCACGTAAAAAACCGGGGCCAAGAAACCAGCGCCATAAACAAATGCCCCTATCCGGCTCCGCTCTCCCTTTCAGCGCCCCTCCTACTGATTCTGGCCCATCGATCGAGGAGTCTCTCCAGGCCGCCCAGTCACGCCCTCTCGACTTCCCCGCAACCGAGCGGGCAGTCTATATTCGCGCAATGGTCCGTCGTGCCCAGGAGCTAAAAGCCTCAGGGCGCAGCATACAGCATATTCGCGAGCAGTTGCCGGAATTCTATCGCGACTATCCTCATCTCTTTGACACCATTCTCGAGGACAACTACGACACGGCTAGTCTACAGACAATGTTGGCAATGTTGGAACGTATGGGACAGGGCAGCCTGAACCATCACCAGGCGACTGTGATTGTGGGACAGCGACTTGCTCAGAAATACATTCACAAGGATGGGGAGCAGAAGTAATGGGCATAACAGGCGTAACAGGAAACGGGTTCGCGACGAGCAGCTGCACGGGCTTCGTAGCCGTATATGGCACCCGGAATCTCTGACACCAGCGAAGACTCGTATCAAAGTCGCTCGGCATCTGCTCTCCATACCACTTCTCAGGCTGCACGGCGTAGATCTCCGCCTGCTCAATGGCGACCAGCTGCTCCTCCGTATTCGCCTTGATGTGGCGATTCAGATAGTCCTGCTCGCCCTCCAGTGCCACTCCGGAAATATCGACCGGATACAAATCTCGTAGGCTCTCCTTCTGAATCTGAAGAAGACTCTGCAAGACTCCTGCGGGCAGCCCCTTGAACCCGCGCCCCAGGAAATACCGCTCCGAGTTGCACGGTCTGGAAAGAGCCGGTTTATACAGCTGCCACTCCTTGAAACAGCGGGCCATGAGCAGCACCAGCAGCTGCGTCGGAGCGGCGAACACGTCGAACAGCTTCAGGACAAAGCTGCCGTCCGTGAGAAGAGAGCGCAGTCCGATCGTGGCCGAGCAGACCAGCAGATGAAATACACGGTGCTCCTGAATATCGTAATCCACGCTGAAATCGAAGCCTCCGTCGGCCGTGAAAAGATGCACACCGGGCGCAACGGCCTCAATAAATGAGTCCTGATTTCCAAGTTGATAGACATCACCCGTCCCATCGACTCCATAGTGGAGTCTGACCTGTTGGTGGTGATGCAGAAAGGCGGAGGCACGGCGCCAGCCAGGCACCCGCTGATCTGTCGGCTTCAGAGTCATGGCCGTGGCCAGTTGCAGGATTTTCTTGTTACGTTCGCAGACATCCACCACGGCCTGGATGAATCCACCCGGCCCCTCGGCGACGTGGGCCGTCCGGATTTTCGCCTGCTGCTTCGGAAGTGTCTCAAAAAACTGCAGAACATCCAGCATCTCAACCAGCTTGAAATACGAGCGGCTGAGGGGCTTAATGAGTGCAAGAGACGGATGAAACTGCTTGTCCTCATGCGTATAGACGATTTCATAGGGATTCACCATCTTCTTGACGAGCTCCCAGCGGCGCTGCTCCTCCAGAGCCGAGATGCGCTCCTTCGCCTTTTGAAGAGCAGTTCTGGACGACTCGCCCCATTCACGAAAAATCATCATAGAAGGCCATTGTGGCGTTTTATGACGATATTGCCATTGGCTTGCTGCTAGCACCCAAGGGGGCTTTGCAATCTGCCGGTTCTCCATGTGTATTTATATGGCTGGGGCCTTAGCCCTTGCCGCAGGCTAGCTATGGAGCCTAATCCTCAGGCTCCAGAATGGTAATCTCCACATCGGGCTCCTCCATCAGCACCGCCTTCTGTGGCATGGCCACATTCATCCGCAGCCTGGCCGTCGAGCAGATATCCGTCTGATCCTCATTCAGCTCGGCATTGATCTGCTCCTGCGTGGGCCCCTCACCCTCCTCTTCCTCCAGATCCTCCACCGGTGGCAAGCCCTCCTGCAGACGCATGAAGGCCGCCTCATCGAACAGGATATTGAAGAATCCCGTGCCTCCGCGGATGGGCTGGCCCATCATGATATTCGCCGAGATGCCCGTCACAGGATCAATCTCACCAAACAGCGCCGCACGCAGCAGAATCTTCTCCGTCTCCTCAAACGATGCCTTCGCCAGAGGACCAATGTCCATCTTATTGATGCCATACCTATCCACCGACATCAGCTTGCCCGCCCGTGTCATCACATCACACAGCAGTCCCAGATGGCGGCAATTCACGCCCGCCTCCTCGAACAGCGTGGTAATCTCCTGGATGAGTGTTGAGCGTGTTGCCTCAATACCCAGATTATCATACACATCATGCACGTGGCTGCTCGTCAGCTTCGTGCCATCCACATAGGGATGGTTCATCACTGCCAGGAAGTTCGTGCCATCCGTATCCAGCACATACTGCGTCACCGCCTTATAGACTCCCTCCTCCTTGTCGAACTCCATCGTGTCCTTGTCCTGGCGGAAGGTCACAGACTTGATGCCTGGGACACCGCGAATCACAATGCCAGTCAGCAGACGGTTCTGCAGCTTCTTCAGTGCCACCAGATCGTCCATACCCGCCTCCTCCGTCATCGTGGGAGGAATCCTGATGCGCATAATGAGGCGCTGCGAGTTGTAGTCGCTGTAGATGAGATTGATGGCCTCGCCGAACTTCTGTCTGAGCACGAAGGCAATGTCGTCCATGCTGACATTCTTCTGGAACATGCGGTCGCGATCCAGCTCCAGACGGAGCATCAGACGGCTCCACACTTGTGCCTCGGGCTTGCCAGCGGCCGCCTCCGCCTCCTCGCCGAAACGCTCCTCCACGGGCCCCGCAGGCTCCACCTCCGCCTCAAACGCCTTGTAGAACGCCACGAGGTCGCGGTCCTCCTGCAGCACCGACGTGGAATCGTCGGGGTCGTAGTAAATGGCCGCCTTCACCGTGATGTCCTTGAGCAGCGTGAGCTCCAGATCCTGCGCCACCTTGCGCGCCTTTTCTCTCGAGTCGCGAATCTCCTGCTTCAGAGTCACCGTCAGCGAAATCGCCTTCGGGTTCTGTGTCACCTTGAGGAGCTCCTTCAAGCGGGGCACACCACGCGTCACATTCGACTTCGCCGCCACACCTGCCAAGTGGAAGGTATTGAGAGTCATCTGCGTAGATGGCTCACCAATCGACTGGGCGGCGATGATGCCCACCTGCTCACCAGGCTGCGCCCAGCCCTGCCAGTTCTTGATAATAATCAGCTCGCACACCGCGTCGAACGCCTTCCTCGACATGCGCTCCTTCAGAATCAGCTTGTGCGGGGACAGATAGAAGCGGAGCAGCGCGGCCCACAGCTTGTGGTAGTCCTGTGTGCGCTGGATGAGACGCTCAATGCCCTGGATCACGTAGAGGGGTGTCAGATCAGTCTTTCCCTTCTTGTCCAGACGGAAACTGATCGCAACATTCGTCAGCACGCGCTCAATATTCACTGACGCGAACAGAGCAACATCCTGGCGGGACCTCTGCACGCCCTCCACGAGCATGGTGCGATCCGCCAGCACCTGCTCCGCAAACGCCTTCAGAGCCTCCGTATCCTCACCACGAAGGACCCCCTCTGCAAAGACACCTGCCGTCTCTGCACCCTCCATGCCATAGTCGCGACGAATCTCCGTGTCGCTCAGCTTGCCAATGCCCAGACTGGCCGACTCGATCTTTGTGGCATTGATGCCGTCCTCGCCGTATTTGAATTGCACCACGTTCATGCGGGAGTCGCGCACGGACCCGTCATACTGCACGGTCAAGTCCTCCATGGCCTTCACCAGCTGCCTCTGGATATAGCCCGTGTCGGCCGTCTTCACTGCCGTATCAATCAGACCCTCGCGACCTGACATGGCGTGGAAGAAGAACTCCTGGGGCGTCAGACCCTGGATGAAGCTGCTCTCCACGAAGCCGCGCGCCTCCGCACCATCGTCATACTTCTTGTAGTGCGGCAGAGTGCGATCGGAGAATCCATTGGGAATGCGCTGGCCTGCAGGTGCCTGCTGCCCCACACAGGCCATCATCTGCGAGATGTTGATGGTGCTGCCCTTCGAGCCCGCGCGCACCATCGCCACCAGACGATTACCGTCGGAAAGAGAGCCGAGACCGATCTTGCCCGACTCCTCCGTTGCCTTGTTGAGCTCCACATACACCTTGTCCTCGAACTCCTGCTGATTTGTCTTTCCAGTGTTGTTGTCAAAGAGGTCCAAGTGAATCTGCAGGAGAATGTTCTCCACTGCCGCCTTGCGCTGCTTCACGACCTCCTCCATATCCTTCCTCGTGTTCTCGTCGGCAATCAGGTCGGAGATGCCGACAGAGAAGCCGTTATAGACGAGGAACTGCTCCACAGTGTTCTGCATGGAGTCGATGAGGGCGACCGTGTCCTTGGGGCCGTAGTCGCGGTAGGTCACATGCACAATGCCCTTGGAGGGCTTGGAGAAGATGTCCTTGTCAAAGACGCCCTGCTCGATATTGCCCTCGCGGATCTTCACGAAATTGTCCTGGCTCTTGTTGTCCTTGTAGAGCCCATTGCCCATGTCGAGATTGATGGGCGGCATGAGCTGGGTGAGGACCTGGTGGCCCGTCCAGCGCCCCGTCTTGCCATCCGCCTGTTTCCCCGCCCTCGGCACGACGCCCTCAAACCTCTTGTTCCACATCATCATGTTCATGAACTCGCGGCGATTGAAGTCGATGTGGGGCTGGGTGAGACGGTAGGAGCCCACCAGAGTGTCCTGCACGATACCGATGAGCGGCTTGGCGTGCCTGGGCGTCACAATCTGGTGTGGAACGGCGGCGATCTCGGCCAGCTCCGTAGAGGCCTCATACGACTGTGGAATGTGCGCATTCATCTCATCACCGTCAAAGTCTGCATTGTAGGGGGCCGTCACGGACACATTCAGACGGAACGTGTTATAGGGGAGCACCTTCACGCGGTGCCCCATCATCGACATCCTGTGGAGCGTCGGCTGCCTGTTGAAGAGGATGATGTCCCCGTCATTGAGATGACGATTGACCACGTCACCCAGATGCAGCACAATCTCCTTGGTATTCACGTGCTTCAGCGCAATCATGCGGCCGTTGGCGAGCATGATGGTCTTCGCGCCGGGGTGTTTGTCCGCCCCGTTCTGGATGAGCTTATACATCTGCTCGCGGTTGTAGGGGGTGACCTTCTCGGGAACGGTCAGATTCATGGCGATCTTGAGAGGAACGCCGATCTCCGCGATGGAGAGATTGGGGTCGGGAGTGATCACAGAGCGCGCGGAGAACTCCACACGCTTGCCCTGGATGTTGTAGCGAATACGGCCCTCCTTGGACCCGAGACGCTGCTGCACGGACTTGAGAGGGCGGCCAGAGCGCTGGGCGGAAGGGGCCACGCCCGGAATCTGGTTATCCACGAGAGTGGCAATGTGATACTGGAGCACTGTGTGCTCGTCCTCGATCAGATTCTTCGCCGCGTTGTTGTTGATCTTGTCCTGGAGTCGCTGGTTGGTGGAGATGATCTCAAACAGCTTGTGGGTCAAGTCATCCTCCGAGCGCTGGTTATTGTCCTGGATCACGGAGGGGCGCACCTGGGGAGGAGGAATCGGGAGCATGGAGCAGATCATCCAGTCCGGGCGGCACCAGAAGCGATTGAGGCCCATGAAATCCACGTCCTCGTCGGTCATGCGCCGGAAGAGGCGGAGAACATACTCCACCTCCAGGACCTGGGTGACCTTCTGTGTCTTGGCTGTGGCTGCCCCTGCGCCCTCGGCCGCCCCGGCCATATTGGACCACTCCGCCGTAATGCGGGCGATGCCGTCCCGGACATAGCGGTCGGGCTGGATGGCGCCGCAGCCGTCCTCCGTCTCCTGGCCACAGCGGGAGATGTTGCTGCACATTGTGAGAACTGCGCGCCAGCGCGCCTCCCCCCGACGCTTGAGCACGGACTTGTGGAGCTCCTTATCCACGAGGAGCTTAGAGCAGCGCACGCACACGCAGTTCAGCACATTCATGATGTATGGAAAGAACTGGATGAAATACACAGGGCGGGCGAGACGGAAGTGGCCGAAATGGCCCGGGCAGCCGTGGTTGGTCTGGCCACAACTCCTGCAGGTCTTTCCATTGTCAAGAACGCCCATGCGAGGGTCAAAGAGACCGCCAATGCGCGGCTCATTTCCGTCGTAGGTGCCTGTGTTTGTGATCTCCACGACAGAGCGCTTCTCGATCTCCTCCGGGCTGAAAATCCCGAATTGGATACCCACCACGGGCTGGATATCCGAATCTGGACGATGAATTCCGGCTGGCATCTCTCTTCTGAGGTAGTGGGGGGTTTCTAAGTGCCCGCGCTGGATGCGTTCAAAGGGTCAATTTTGGCTTATGCAGTATGTTAGAGTTTTTGAATAAGTTATAAAAAATAGACCATTATAATCGTCATTTATATGACATATTATAATGGTCTATTTTTTAGAGCTTATTCAAATACTCAACGATACTTTATTCTAGGTTTTAGGCCACTTCTGCCTCCATCATATCGCGGACAAGTTCGGCGAACGTGTAACTGGGCTTCCAGCCGAGTTCGCGCCATATTGCGCGCGAATCCCCGAGCAAGAGATCCACTTCCGCCGGCCTGAAAAAGGCCGGATCCACACGGACGAGAACAGAGCCGGTATCCACACACACACCGACTTCATCCGTTCCGGAACCGCGCCACTCCAGTTTCACTCCGGTGTATTTGAAGGCCGCCTCAATGAACTCGCGGACGGAGTGAGTTTCTCCGGTGGAAACCACCCAGTCGGAGGCCACACTCCCCTGAAGCATCCGCCACATTGCCTCCACATAGTCTTTGGCGTGCCCCCAGTCCCGCCGCGCCTCCATATTCCCTATGGAGATGCAACTCTGCGTGCCGGCCTGGATGGCCCGGATACCCTTGGTAATCTTGCGAGTGACAAAGTCGTCCCCCCGCCTCGGAGACTCATGATTAAAGAGAATACCATTCACGGCGAACATGCCGTAGGATTCGCGGTAGTTCTTGGTGATCCAGAAGGCGTAGAGCTTGGCCACTCCGTAGGGAGAGCGGGGATGGAAGGGAGTCGTCTCCGATTGCGGAACCTCCTGCGCCTTTCCGTAGAGTTCGCTCGTGCTCGCCTGGTAGAATCGGATCCTGTTGCGGTGAGGAGAGGAACGGATCGCCTCCAGAATATGGAGCACCCCGGCACCGTCCGACTGGAGAGTATATTCGGGCATTTCGAAGGAGCGCTGGACATGGCTCTGTGCTGCCAGATTATAGAACTCCACACGCTCCGGATTGGACTGCGTGGCGGCGGTGAGAATGTTGCGAATGGAGCTGACATCGGTGACATCTCCGTAGTGGATTGACAGAGCGGGGTCTCCGAGCAGATGCTGGATGCGCCAGGTGTTGTTATTGAGGGAGCAGCGACGGACAAGTCCGAAAATGCGATAGTTCTTTTGCAGCAGGAGCTCCGTCAAATAGGAGCCGTCCTGTCCGGTGATACCTGTTATAATCGCCACGGCGCCCGTCATTCTTATAGGAGAATTCAAGCGTTCTCCTTAGACTGGGACGCATCGGCGGATATTTTAAGGCGCAAATATTCTGCTAGAGTTTATAATGCGCATACTTGTATTCATGTCAGACAACCGACCCCTTCAAACGAGTTTAGAAAAGGCGGATTATAGTTCGCTCGTCGCCTCCATTAATTATGAATACTCTAAAATACATAATTATGATTTTCTCTATTACAGACCCTATTTGAAGAATAAAGAGAAAACGGAACTCTATAACTGCAAAAATCCCTCGACGAAGGGCCTACGCCACGCGGCGTGGTCGAAATTACTCAGCACCAGTCTGGCACTGGAGCTTGACTATGACTATGTAGTGTATATAGACACCGACTGTATTTTCAAGGACTATAGCCAGAGATTGGAGGATTATATACAGATGCACCCCGATAAGGATATCATATTTCTTAATAACAAGCCTTGGGGAGATACCAAGCCCTGTTCGGGATTCTATATCTGCGCCGTGAATGGCAGGATGAAACAGTTTCTTCGTGACTGGTATGCGATGAATATTCCCGTAAGGGATATCAATCATGCATGGGAGCAGGAGGCCCTATGGAAGATGTATATGGACCAGAAGGTCGGTATCGTAGATAGCTGGATGTTTAAGGAATCTGAGGGGCAGTTTTTGAGGCATATAACAAATACTGAAAAACCACGTAGAACATCCTATTTTTCTGCGGCTCGGGAGGAAAGGAATATAGACTATGAGAAAAATATTAGAGAGATTCAGGTTATTGAATTTGATACGGAATTAGAGGACGCCGGTCTCAAAGACACCCAGGCGCTCGGCGTTTCCACCCCAGGGCTCGTAGCAGACGCGGCGCTTGACACGGCTCAGATCTAAGTGCGAGGCCATGCAATAGATCGATGACTCGATCATGTGGAGCTCGGCCGCCCCCTCGAGCAGCCACGTATAATCCGACAGCGGCTTATTGACAACTAGCTCGGCAAGAGACCAGAAAGGATGGGTGGATTCGTATTGATTTTTATTCAGATCCAGAATCAGCCTAGTTTCCCCAGCGGCTCTGAGGCCGGCGGCCACAGCCAGCTTCTTCACCGAGGATTCTTCATGCACGACAATGTATGGAGTATCCTTCAGCTTGGCCGCGAGCTCTGCGGCCGCGGGAGTCCTTGGAGCGTGAAAATAGCGCGTGCGGAACTCGTGAGGGAGACCGAGATCCTCGTAGAATGACTGGGGGAGATTATAGATCTCCTTATACTGCTTGGGGGCGAAGAAGCCGCAGCCGAATACGGTGTATCCCTCCTCCTCCAGAAAGGCGCGACGGGCAGGCCAAGGATGCAGATCGGCGTCGTCCTTGATGATGAGCAGCTTAATAGTGGGATCATCGGCATACATTGCGGTCACATTTGCCTTGTATTTCTCCTTGCAGACCACAGTGACTTCATCGTAGGCTGTTGCCAAGTAACGCACGGCGCCGTTCATCCAGAACATGTCGCCGAGGCCGAGGTGCGTATAGATGAATGCGCGCTTCTTCGCGTAACCCTTCTGCTCTCTGAGGGCAGAGTTGGCGGCAGTATTAATCTTCGCCTTGACGCGAAAGCGGCGGTCGTTCTCGAGTAGAATATCTCTATAGAGGGTGGAAACATCCAGGCTACCCGTGTCCTTGCCATGGACTCTATCCTGGATATCCCAGATTGAGAGATTCACTTCGCGGAGAATGCGGTAGTGATAGGCGAACTGATCCACGTAGGGCTTCAGAGAAGTCATAAGAACGGCGTATTCCTTTTGGACGTCGGCGCGCCTGTGGTCACTGATTTTCTCCAGCTTAATATCGAGGATTGTTAGTTTGTCGAGGGCTTCCCCCAGGCTAACGGGCAAGACAATATCCTGCATAGTATTTATCTGGAGTTGTTAGCCGCGAAGGCTTTAGCTGGTGGGGACGCCCGCCTAAAATTGCGGCAGGCCCTGCCCTAACCTCAATACTACATCATGGCCGTCCCGTTCTATACCCTCTATATCTGTCTTGACGAGAGTGTTGAGGACCACCCTCGCTATAAGGGCTGGACTGTGCAGGAGAACTCCAAGGAGAATGCTGGATATGACCTGGTGACAGCGGAGAACTGGTCTAGCGCTCCTGGCGAGTGCCATCTGCTTGATCTCGGCTTGAAGGCAATGCTCACCAGAGCCGATACTGGCGAGCCAGTGCATTACTGGCTGCTGCCGAGGTCATCTATCTATAAGACGGGCCATATCATGGGTAACTCTGTAGGAGTTATTGATGCCAGCTATCGCGGAGGCCTGAAGGCGCCCGTCATAGCTGTTAGGGAGGATGCGCCAGGATTCAAGGCGGGTGATCGCCATTTCCAGATTGTTGCTCCCGATATGGGCTGGATTTCACAGGTGAGACAGGTTACAGAGCTGCCTGAGACACAGAGGGGTGAGGGAGGGTTTGGCTCGACTGGGAAGTAGATCCGAAATAGCATCCCCTAGTAGGAATGTTCGAAGCACTCAGTTGGATAATACTTGTCAGCATCGTGGAGGCATTTGCCCTATATTTTGTAAGAGAAGGTGGGCTAATCTCTATTATAAAGGCATCACTCATCTTTGCCCTAGGAGTTGTGCCACTCCTCACACAGGCCGTGAAATATGGGGGGATTGGAATGGTGAATTTTATCTGGAATATTTTTACAACTTTGATTGGATTTGGAATTGGAGTGTATTTCTTCGATGAGAAAATTCAGGGGATGCAGCAACTTGGTATTGCAGTATGTCTTCTTGGTCTTGCCCTCATTCAAATGGCGCCAAAGACACAGAAATAATATATTTCTATAGAAATGAAACAGTCATACCGCTCAGCAATACTTATTGTAGCAGTTGTCTCGATCTTTTCTTTCCTCTATTACTTATACCGCTATGCAATGGATTCCCCCTATAGGATATCATCGGAAAAGGCAAAAATGCTAATACAAGCCAAAAAGATAGACCTCATTTTGGACGTCCGCACGGATGCTGAGCTCAGCCTTCTCGGATACTATCCTGGCTCTGTTCATATCCAAAGTGCAGATCTCGAAAAGCGCATGGAAACCGAATATCCGGATAAGAGCATACGCATACTCGCCTATTGCAATTCGGGCCAGAGGGCCCGTGCCGCGACGGAAAAACTGCATAAACTTGGATACAAGAATGCATTATATATCGCGGGCACATATACCACCCTCATGTAATATCAATAGAATCCGGCGCGGCGCGTCTAAAGGTATGCGTAGATAAAGAATATAATCAACATGGATTTGCTGAACAACATTCATATCAAGTCTATCGAAGGCATTCTTCAGCAAGTTGGTGAAAGGATCGAGGGAAATCTTGTCTGTGATATTGAGCCTACAAATTACGTTTTATCGAGGAATATTGATAAGGTGAAGAATCTACAGTTCTTGTGCAAAGGAAAGCAGCGTATCTGTGAGATCGGAGTAAATGCTTGTCACAGCCTACTTATTATGCTGTTGGAGAATCCTACTGCCGAGTATCTTGTCTTTGATTTGAATAATCACAGATATACTGAGCCATGCATGCAGTATATTAGACGGGCATTTCCGACCGCGAACATAAAGACCGTGTATGGAAATTCCATTGAGACAGTGCGCAGATACATTCATGAGCACGCGGAAGAGCTGCACACATATGATTTGTGCCATATCGATGGAGGACACACACCAGATGTTTTTACGGCGGATTTTGAGAATATCAGATACCTCTCAAAGAAGGGATCGCCAGTGATATTCGACGATTACGACATGGGTGATATCAGAGCATTTGTAGATGCAAAGATTGCGTCAAACGATATCGCTAAATACGAATACACAGATCTTATTAAGACAATGTATCATTTCATATTTTGGTATGTGTAGGCTGGAGGGAGCCCTTTCTAAAATTGGGCCAAGGCGGTCCCAGCCCCGCATCACACACAATGAGTCTCGAACTGTATCTCGGCCCCATGTTCGCCGGTAAGTCCTCTGCGATTCTGGGGATTCTCCGTCGTCACGCCTTTATTCGTCGCCGCACCCTCTGCCTCACCAGCTCACTGGATAAGCGCTATTCCACCGATGCCAAGATTATCAGCCACAATCAGGATTCTTATCCCGCAACGGCGGTCAAGGAGCTCTACGACTGTATTGACACACCGGAATTTCACGAGGCATCCTGCATCATTATTGAGGAGGCGCAGTTCTTTCCCGATCTCAAGAGGTTTGCTCTGACCGCTGTGGAGGTCTATGGCAAGGATGTCATTTGTGTGGGGCTCGACGGGGATTCGGAGCGGCGCCCTTTCGGGCAGCTGCTCGATCTCGTTCCCTATGCAGACAATATTGAGAAATTCGCGGCCCTGTGTTCTCACTGCGCAGATGGAACCGCGGCAATATTCTCGCACAGAAAAGTCGGCTCTTCCGAGCAGCAAGTCAGCGTAGGAAGCAGTGAGCAGTATGAGGCGCTCTGTAGGAAGCACTATCTGGCCGCTACCGCCGCCAAGTAAATTTGAAGGGCCTGCCTGCCCCCAGTTTTTCTACCAACCATGCTCCAAACGAAAGACTACAAGCATTTCCGCGTGGGCACATACGAGTTCGAGGGTGCTGCCGCCGCCAACAGAGCTCTCCCAGGAGATATTGTAGAGGTCGCCGAAGGCGTGGGCGTGACAAATATCGTGACTCTCGCAGAGCATCCCCCACTCGTAGGGACACTCGAGCTCGCCGCCAAGATCCGTTATGGAATGACCTCTCGCGGCGCCCCCATCTATCGCTTCACGCCCTTCTCCGAGGCATATCCCCCCTTCTTCGTCGGCTGCTCTCAAAGGGACATCAGTAAGAATGTTCTCGCCATCGTGGATTTCGTGCACTGGGTGGAGGGCTCAACATGCCCCCGAGGAAATCTTATCCGGATCCTCGGACCCGCCGGCGATCTTGCCACAGAGGACGCGGCCCTTCTTGCACATCACGCCCCTACGCGCTGGAAGAGATTCTCTACAGAGGATGTCGTCGTTCCTCCCGCAGGCCCTCAAACCGTCCAGGAAGAGCACACCTTTCATGTGGATCCTCCTGGATGTCGCGACATTGACGATGCCATTACTCTGAATGAGATTGACTCTGGTCGCACAGAGGTCAAGATTCATATTGCCGACGTGGCCTCCTGGCTCGCAGCGAATCCGCAGCTGATTGCAACGGCCGAGAAGATCAGTCAGACCCTCTACCGAGATGGAGTGGCCGTTGTGCCGATGTTTCCCGTAGAGCTGTCCGAGGGCAGTATGTCACTGCTGCCCGGTGAAATCCGCCGCGCCTGGACTCTAACATTCTGTTGGAACACGGCAACGCAGGCCGTGGAGGGGACGGTCACGTGGTCTCTGGAAACTGTGCGTATCGCCCACTCCTACACCTACGACTCCTTCTACGGCTCCCCCTACGCCGCCGCTCTCCGAGCCGTTGCCAGTGGTCTGGCCGCAAAGCCGCTGGAGGATTCCCACGAATGGATCGAGCAGCTGATGCTGTTCTATAATCGCCAGGCCGCCCAGCTTCTGCGGCAGCAGGGAATGGGTGTGCTCCGTCGTCATCCTGCACCTGATATGGAACGTCTGACGTCCTACGCCGAGATTGGACTCCCCGCGGCCAAGCTGGCCTACGCCGCCGGCGAGTATTGCCCCGCGACTGCAACGGATACGGAACACTGGGGACTCGGCCAGGCCGTCTATTGCCACGCGAGTTCCCCCATTCGCCGCTGGTCAGACTGTATCAATCAGCTCGCACTCCGCCAGCTCATTCTTGGCCTCGGCGCTTACTTTCCTGAGCCGAATACGGACGCCATGAATGCAGGAGCCAAGCGGGCCAAGTCCTACGAGCGCGATGTCGCCTTTGTCCGCGCGCTTCTCACCGGACCCAAGCAGCTCGAGGCCATCGTGGCCAGCACTACGAAACTCTGGATCCCCGCCTGGAGTCGTCTTGTCTCGTGCCCCATCTATGTTCCCGTTGGAACCAGAGTGATAGCCAATATCTACTGTGACGCCAAGCAGCGGAACTGGAAGCGGCGGCTCGTAATCAGGACACAGCCTGTGCCAGAAACTGCTTGAGCTCTCCGATCTTCACATCGAATGCTCCCTTGCTGGATCCCCCTACAAAACGGACCTTCACGCACCCCGTTTTTTGCTGTTTTCTGGAGCCGCTTATAACACACAGAATCATCGGAGACAGTGAGACAGCTGGGCGCGACTGCCAGCTGTCTATGACGTGCCATCCCTCCGCCTCGGTCATAATCTGGGCCGCGAAGGCATCCGAAAAGTGGTTCCTACAGAGTAATAGCTTCGGTGTCATCTATATAAAGCGGCAAAGATATACACTTGAAATGGTCCGCCCTCTCACCTTCGTATCGGCATTTCTTGAGTTACAAGAGGACCGCTCAAAAGACAAGTCCATCGACCGCTGCTTCATGCTTTTCGAGCAGTTGGTCGCGACCGGTGTTCCTATCCATCTTTTTCTCAGCCGCGCCTACGAGGGGCGTCTGCGCCCTTCGCCTACACTCCATATTGAGTATATTGAGCTTGCGGACCTCCAGACATATAAGGACTTATCTGGAGTATTCTATGGTCTTCCCATGGATCGGACTCCTCACCACGACACCGAGCGCTTCATGTTCCTCATGAACAGCAAGGCCGAGATGGTGGCCCGAGCCGCCGCGGCCGGCAGCAGCTCCCACTACGCCTGGATTGATTTCAGCATTTTCCATGTGTTCAGAGAGCCCCAGGAATCTACCCGCTATCTGCAGCTTTTGGCCAAGAGCTGGCTGCCTTCCACATGTTTCTATATGCCAGGATGCTGGCCGAAGGGCGACAGAGGATTCGGCAGTGTGGCCTGGCGCTTCTGCGGAGGATTCTTTCTCGGTGATCGCGCGACTCTCCTCGGGTTCGCGCAGGTCTATCGCGAGAGATTCAGGGGGCTGGTGGAGAAGCACCAGTGTCTCTCTTGGGAAGTGAATGTCTGGGCGCATTTCGAGGATGCCGGTTTGATTCAGCCGACCTGGTTCAAGGCCGATCACAATGACTCTATTATTCGGGCGCCTCTAGAGCATCGCGTATGCGCCAGTCTTACCACGATTCCTCCACGTCTGGTGAATGACTGCAGGCTCGCCATTGATTCTCTGCTGGGCCAGGTGGATCGCATATATCTATCGGTGGCCAAGCAGTATAAGCGCTTCGGCGACTCCGACGTGGAACTGCCGGCATATCTTGAGGAGGAGCCCTATGCATCGCGCGTCGAGCTCGTCAGGACAGAGGATTTCGGACCGGCCACGAAATATCTGGGAGCTCTTGCCAAGATTCCACAGACATCCTGGATATTCTTCTGTGATGACGACCAGGAGTATGCCCCGGACCTGATCGCAACAATGCGCGGCAGCATCCAGGGCCTCGATGTCTATCAGAATCATTTCAAGAATATCCAGCGCAAAACATCCGGCGGAATGATTCACGGCTATGTAGGAAATATGATTCATGCATCGCTGCTGGCGGAGCTGCCGAAATTCCCGCTGCCCGAGTGCGCCCGCTTTGTAGATGACCAGTGGCTCTCTGCCTACTGTTTTCTGCAGGACATTCCTGTCACGGCAACGGCGGCCGAGGACTATGGCCAGATTTTCAGTGTTCTGGACGGCTGGCACGAGAAGCTCGGGGCCCACTCTCTCTCTGGCCTCCGCAATCGCGATGAAAAAGTCCGCGAGATTGAGAAAGTATTCGGTGTGAAGTTTATTGAGAATGGTCGGATAGTAAAGGCTCCTTAGCGGCCTGGTCTGTCCAATCATAGCCTCAAATACAGAGAATCACATGTCGCCACGTCACGCAACAGCTTCTCCTCCAGCCCCTTCATCGTCTCTAACATCTCTGTGTCCGTGGCCAGAGTTGCCAGAGACCGAAACTCCTCCAGAATGTTTACGAGCTTCAGCAGAGTTCGCATGAGATTGCCCTCGTAGAATTCGTAGTCGGTGCAGAGCTCCTGGGCCGTTGCACCCGCCAGCCAGCGCCACACGGGCTCCGACCACTCCGTATTGAGATCCCAGAACGAGTCCTTCGCCGGTGGAGCGTTGCATTGGCGCTCGACTGCCTGGGCCTCTCGTGCAATTCCGTCAATGGCCCACATGGCCGTCCGCACGGCCGAAGGAACCCCGAGGCCATCTGGAGAGCTGGCCTTCTTGGCCTCGCCCATAAACACCGTCAGCACCGTAATAATCTCCTCGGCCCCGAGTCCCTTGAAGACTCCGCGCTTGAACGCCAGCGGCATCAGAATCGCGTGACCCTCATTCACTTCTGTTGCCGCCGTTCCGAGCGCGGTGAGCTTAAGAGGAGTCTGCACCGGCTCCTCCAAGAATCCGAGCGCCCCGAGAGTGTGGAGACTCGGCCAGACGTCGCGCTGGGGCTCCTGCATCGCCTCTAGATCGGCCAAGCAGCCGTCGCGCTCCGCACGCAGCTTCTTCCAGGCCGGCCACAGCTCCTTGGCCAGTGCGGCCCAGCGAGGCCCCATGTGCGCATTCTCCCATGTCCCCCAAGCCTTCTGGGCGAGCTTTTTCCCCGCATTTACTGCCGTCTTTAGTCTGGCAGCGAGCTCATCGTGCAGCTCCATATCGGCGCACTCCTGCTCGGTGATCTTCATAGCCTCCGCAGCCGCCGCGGCTCTCTCACCCTGTAGGCGCACACCGTCCATATCCAGCTCATAGCGGCGATACCAATAGGACTGGCGCAGAATCGTCAGCCAGTCCAGATTGCCCGACTGCAGCGTCTTCAGCAGAAAGTCGTAGTGGAAGGTCATGCGCGACTGGAAAGTCGTCTTCGCCCCTGTCATCATCCGCTTGACGTCGTCGAGGGTCTCGGGCTCACGGTCAGGCAGATAGAGCACGAGTCCCTTGTCGTCCTTGCCGCGTCGGCCCGCGCGCCCCGCCATCTGGATATACTCATCCGTGTTGAGCATCCGCATTCCTCCCGTAGCATCATCGTATTTCCTGTAGCCGACGAACACCACTGTCTTTGTAGGCATATTGATACCCACGGCAAAGGTCTCCGTCGCAAAGAGGAGCTTGACGTAGCCCTTGCTGAAGAGGATCTCCACAATCTCCTTGAGAACGGGCAAGAGCCCACTATGATGGAATGCGATGCCGCGCTCTAGGAGCGCCTTCAGAGTATGATACTGTGGCAGACGCTCAAGCGACTCGCCGTAGCGATTAAGATGAAATGTGATAATATGCTTCACGGCCGCCGTATCGGAGGAATCGAGAAGCGTGTGCTCGACATTCGCCGCGTAGCGCTCACAGTCCTTGCGGGAGAAGACGAAGAAGAGGGCCGGCAGAAGTCCCTTGCTGTCGAGGCGACCGATGAGCTCATTCATCTGGTGCTTGAACGCCTTGGGTGCCGCCGCTGTGCGCTTAATGGTGGCGTCCTCGTAGCCGCCACGTCTGCGGCCCGCAACCGCCGCCTTGTGGTCATCCGCGCTCTTGACCAGCCCCTCGCGCCACAGAATCCAGTTACGGTAGGCGCAGGCCTCGAAGTGATCCTTGCTGTCCATGAGAGTGAGAAGCTCCTCGCCCTTATAGACTCCGTGCTGCAGAGGCACGATACGATACTGTGTGGAGATGAGGTGAATCGGCTTCTTCTTGAGCTCCCCTAGCCAGCCGGCAAAGAGCTCAGGACCCTCAATCGTCGCGGACAGCAGCACGAGATTCACCTCGCGCGGCAACAGAATCATGGTCTCCTCCCACACCGCCCCGCGGTCCCTGTCATTGATATAGTGGCACTCGTCGAACACGACAGCATCGAGGCGATCCAGACTGAGCTCGGCCGTGATGCCGAGTCCGCGCGTGGCAGAATTCTGCTTGAACAGAAGATTGCGCAGAATCTCCGTCGTCATGATGACCACGTCGGCATCGGGGCGGAATTTCAAGTCTCCTGTCATGATTCCTACGGAGGGAAACATGTTCTTGAGGTCGTAGAATTTCTGGTTGCTGAGGGACTTGATAGGAGTCGTGTAGAAGACACGGCGACCCTTGGCGAGACTGTGGGCAATCTGGTATTCGCCGACGAGAGTCTTACCGGAGCCGGTCTTGGCCGTCACGAGCACGTTCTCATCGCGGCTGATGGCCGCAACCGCGTGCTGCTGGAAAGGGTCGAGAGGGAACTTATATTCGATGGCGAGGGTCTGGGGCATAGTGCCACAGGGCTCCGCGGGCTTGACAATATTCAAGTATGTCGAGTGGGGCATTGTATAGTATGAGGGCGACATGGGGCGACCCATCCTCAATTTTCACTCCGGAATGGGAGGGAGGGCCGCACCCTTGCGCTTCTTATGCTGGCCTCCCTTGTTGCTGCGGGTCTTACGACCAGTAGCAGAGACGCCACTCTTAAACGTGCTGGCATTTCTTGAGAGAGCGCTATTTGCGATTATCGGAAGAGCACTGCTATTTGTCTTACTGAGTTCCTTCGCCAGAGCCTTGGTGGTAGCGACCATAGTCTGAATGAGCTCGCGGGCAGTTGCACCCATGCCCTCTATAGACTCTATCAGTCGGGCAGCAGAGTTTGCGTTTGCAGTTCTCGCGGCGGAATTTAGCAGCTGCGCACTATTGACGGGTCTTGCGGAAGCCTTTCTGGAGACGGCGCTACTCTTTGGAGCAGCGGTGGCCTTCTTGGTAGTTCTTCCGGTGTATTTGGAACTGTTTTCTGCAATATACTCCTGCAGCTTGGCCTGGAAGGCACTCTCACCGTCGCGCTCACGGATAGTGGTGAGACCGGCTGCGTGGTAGGCCTTTGCCTTGGGGGCCTTCTTATCATCTCCGAAGGCCTCCGTGTAGGCCGCACGCATATCCTCCAGAGTTTTCGCGCGGCGCTCCTGGAGACTGGCTTGGGCACTGGATAGAGGCTTTCCAGACTTACTTACACCGGTGGCTGCAGGAGCGGAAACTGGTTCTTCTTTTGCTGGGGAAGAGTCTGCGACATTTGCCGAGCTGATATCTGCCTCGGCATTGTCATTGGCCTCAGCATTGTTATTGTCCTCCGCACTCTCATCGGCATCCACGTCTTCAAATATATTTGCATCTGCATAGCTTTCTTCCTCTTTATCACTCATCTACTACGGTATAAGAAATCATTTAGAATCTAGATCCATTCCATCGTGGTTTATCATCAGTGCTCTTCTTTTCGGCGGGGGGTGGTGGAGGAGGTGGCTTCGGGCCAAATGTGGAGATTATGAATGGTAGCATATAAAGTGACACAGTAACCAGCGATATACTCACCAGCAGAGAATACTCCTTGAGTATCATGGCAATAGCCGCCACAATAATCAGAAATACAGAATGACCCGCCAAGGCCCGGGAACCATTTTCAGCGGAGTATTTCTTCAGTGCATCTATCATCTCATTGTTGCCCGATGGCACATATTTCATCACGCCGTAATAAAAGAATAAATCGTGCAGTGTCTGAACCGCGATCAGCATGCAGGCAAACACAAAGGGTGACCAGGGGCGACCGCCTGCCGCGTAAAAGCTAGTATAGAACCATCTCGTCAGCTGAAAAAGAATAACTATTAAGCTCGTATTTGCGAGAATGCCCTCGAGACCGAATGTGTCGAAATAGGTATTTAGACTGAATCCGCCGAGGACACCTCCGCGAGTGAGCGCCGCGGCCACATTGATGCCAGTAATAGTGGCAGATGCAATCGCAGTGGCGTCCCCTATGTCCTGGTAGTTGCCAATGTCGCCCAGTTTGAACAATTCTTGTGTGCCTCCGCCTTCCATCTATATATGCCTTGTATGATTTATATCTCGGATCTGCGTATATATTTCTATCCTGTAAATATATAAATGGTATCCAATGCGAATGCTATTAAGGCTGCGCCTAAAGAGTGTCAGAAATATCTGGCGTGCGGAGCTGATGCCGCTTTTGAACCCGGCCAGAATCTTACCAGGTTTTCTAAATGCGACCTGTATGCCATAAAGCATGGGCTTCCAAGGGGCAGCAAAAGGACTTCTAATTCTGCCACGTGCAAGGGCGTTTCAGGTGGCCGCAGGCGCATGACCAAGCGTAAGACGAGGCGCACTCGGTCAAGCCGCCGTTAAAGGTTAGATGTTACTCATAGATGTGGAACTGTTATCTCTTGAGAACCTGCGATGGAGGCTCTCAAAAGACATATGTAGGTATCACGCCGGATCTGGACCGGCGTCTCAGGCAACACAACGGTCTGCAATCAGGTGGAGCGAAGGCGACGCACGGCCGGCAATGGGAACGCGCATGCCATGTTCGGGGATTTCCAGATCATACGGCCGCCCTCCAGTTTGAGTGGCGCTGGAAGCAGCTGTCTCGTCCTCCGAAGGCGTATGGGCCACCTGTCGAGCGGCGGCTGAGAGCCCTCCAGCAGCTTCTCGCTCTGGACCGCCCTACTACCGCCGCCCAGCCCTACGCCGAGTATGCTGTCCCGCTAGAGGTCGTCATGGAGGCTCTTGAAGATATCCCTGCCCTATAGAGAAATGGTTCCTCCTGTTCGCTGGTATTACATTCTTTCGTCCTGGATATTTATTCTTTCTGCACTGCACCCCCTCCTTCATGTGGCGACATTTCCATTGAATCTTATGGCCTCCATAGGATGTTTAGAAATTATCCTCAATCCCTATAATGAGAATCTCCTCAAGAATCTGTATATTCTCTTTATACATATCGCGCCCTTTTTCTGGATTCCATATGATCTGTCCGTGAATGCTCTCCAGATCGGTGCCGCCGTGATTCTTGCATATCTATTTTTTATAGTTGCTCTCGGTGAAAATCCGATACATGTGTATAGTGTCCTTCTAAAAGAGCATCATTCGACTGCAACAGAGTTTCTCAAGGATCGCTTTGGCATACAAGTATAGTTAAATAGCAAGTCATGGAGGCCCTAGAGGAAGTTCCGTCCCTATAGCGGCTCCTCCATAAAAGCACCGTATCAATCTGCAGATATGCTCAATCTCTCCCTCGGTTATTAACGTATGAGATGGCAAGAAAAGTCCAGTCCTCGATACATAGGATGTTACAGGATTACTCGCATCCGACTCATACATTGGTGTAGTATGCACGGCAGGATATGTCGGGCGTGTCTGTATATTATGCATCTTCAGAAATGCTGCGAGTTCATCGCGCGACTCGGTATAGATATCAACGAACCAGGGAACATAGTCCTCATCCATAGGTGGTATCATATAAATAGGCAAATCCCGTAGGCGATTATAATACTTACAATACATGTCGCGCATTTGAATAACGCGTCCGGGCAGCTTCTTCATCTGCTCAATCCCTATCACCGCCTGTATGTCGGTGAATTTAATATTAAGGCCAAATGTCTCAAATACATCGACACCCCCGCATTTACGCCCAAAGTTCTTAATCATAGACATCTTGGAAGCAATCGCGTCGTCATTCGTGATAACGAACCCCCCTTGACCGGTGCTAATAATCTTCGGTGTGCTGAGCGAAAAGCAGGCAACACGACCAAAGGTTCCAAAATGCTTTCCATTTACGCGTGCGCCGAGAGATTGCGCAGCGTCTTCAATCAGCAGGAGTCCTGCAGAATCACAGTATTCCTGTATGGCTGCGAGATCGATCTGCCTATTATTTAGAGAGACAAACATCACACACTTTGTTGCCGGCGTGCGGGCACGCTCAATCAACTCCTTTGTCAGTGTAAAACTTCTCCTATCTACATCCACAATGATTGGATTTGCGCCGACCATCTTTACAGCATTAATCGTGGCAATCATTGTATAATCTGGCACAATAACATCGTGGCCTGGGCCAATCTCGCAACCCATTAGCGCGAGAGCCAGTGCCATAGTCCCACTGGTCGTCATGAGTGCATGCTTACAGCCTATAAACTCCGTGATCATTTTCTCTAGCCGCGCAGTCTGTTGGTATTCTGTTACGAAATTCACTCCGTCCTTCATATACTCGAAACACGCATTCGCCTCGCAAATATCAAAGTTGGGGCGTGTTTGCAAAAGGAGCTCCTTTTGCATATGCCACTGCATCATCTCAGCTAATGAAGCCCCTCTGGGCGCATATTGATAATATCCTCCGATAGTCATCTTTACTGGGCTACGAGCCTTCTCAGGGTCGCGTGGATTTGTATTTGTGATCTGCCCGCCGTTGATATAGGCAAGATAGTCGCCGCGATGAATAACACGAAAGTCGAGAGAAATACGCAGTGTCTTTTCTACATTGACCTGATTATAGTGCGTGCAGCGATTTCCATTAAACATAAGTAAATCTCCGTAGGACATTGTCATACCCTCAAAATCGGCCTTTCCTGGGGCAGATTCTAGAAAGATGCGGTTGGTTCCATACATTGCAGTAATAGGAATCAAAAAGTTCCGCTCTCCTAATGGATGTCTTCCAATATCATCCGAGTCATAGTGCGCTGGAATGGCCGTGTTATTAATAAACTGAAAGCGAATACTTGGAAACGTCTGAAAAATCATGTGTTGCTCATCGGGATATATCTGCGCATAAATATCCTGTATGAATTTGCAGTATAGCTCCTTGAATTCTGTGCGTGCATGAATATCTCTGTAGAATTTCTTGTGCAGATCCGTTTCGACATCACGTAGCTCGGTAGATTCATAGTCTCGTGATTTTAGATGAAGATGCTCCAAATCCGGAGTCTCATACAATCTTTCGAAATAGTCGCGAAAGGGATGCGCAATAGTATTATAGCGGAGCGTTGTGTGTTGCCCAAATGTGGTGACAGTCTCAAACAAATTGCTCATGTATCATGGTAAGCATAAAAATACAGATGATTTGACGCGTTGCCGTGTGATCGTGTCCCTTATATAGTTGTAAAGAAGGCATGATATGGCTTTACCTCATTACGATTACACAAGACAATCTTCTCTGGATTGCTATTCAAATATGCCCCCCAAAAACTGAAAGTGGAGTGTGACACAATAGAATGCTTACAGAGTGATAGACACCATAGATCCATATAGTCATCCCCCTGACTAGTCATTTTCTGGTAGGTTCCACATTCCTCAAATAGACTCTCATCAATATTTTCCATATCATCAGAAAATACTAGAAATATAGGGTTCTTTATTATCTGCTTAATATGCTGAATTGCTCTATAGTAATAATAGTAGTCCCATGGACGGCGAATATACGATACTCGCAAATATTCGTTTCCGCGAAAATGAATGGAAACTGGCGTATAACTCGAATCAAATAGCACAGGGCAGCTCGCCCGTATGCGCTCAAGAGAATCCTTATCGGGTGAAAACAGCTGGACTATCTCATCGCGATATGCATTAAAATACTGGATACACTCTAAATGGCCAAATATCTCAATAGGTTGAGGACTTTCTTTTAAATACGCTATGAGCCCCGCATTATAGTCAAATATGGCATCCTCTTTTATTTGGCAAAATGAGACATCTGCTGTGGCGACACAGTTGCGAAAAATAGTGTCCGCATGATTAAATCCGAAACTTGTCCGAAGTTTAACACCGAACTCATGTAGTTTATTCCAGACTGCTATGCGCCCAGTGTCCTTTGCCATGCCATAACATGAAGCAATCTGGAAGAGAACATTACCGAGGCCGGTATTCTTACTTGTTAGATAGGGCGAGTCACTCGCCGTTATTCGTGGAGTTAAATACATCTTCTCATGATACATCTATTTGTTTAGGTAGATTTGCGACTAATTGACACATCTGATTTCCACGGCGCTCCAGCCCACACGCCTCATAAAACTCCACATTTGTATCCGCGCAATCCAGAGTTATTTTATAGCAATGGCGGGCTTCACGAATAAGATGATCCATCATCTTTTTTCCCAGACCCTGGCGACGATGTGTTGCGCGCACACAGACATCTTCAATATGTGCGTATATGCATGTATTAAAGATAAATTTATATTCATAGATGATTGTTGCGGTTACTAACAGCTGATTGTCTTTCTCATATACCCAAATAGCCGAGGATCGTTCCATCTGGGTAAGCACATCTACAAACTGCTTTTCTGTGAATTGCGTGGGACGAAATTCATTAATAAGCTCAAGATAGGCTGCATAATCTGCTGTAGTCAGCTTACGGATACTCATCTGTATTCTATATATACGGCTGTTTAGGTTAGAAATAAAATAGTATATATATAGGTATGAATACTACGCGATATAGAGTTGTATATAGTCTAGGTATTCGCTGCAATACAGATTATATATTAAAGACATTAAAGCTAAAGCAGTTCTCGTCCATATTTGGAAATATATATATCAAATCATTTGCAAATATTATACACACTATTACTACCGGATTTACAGAGTTATTTGACCAGAAAAATCTACTGCATACGTGGAATATGGAAGAAATGTATCATAATACTAGAAAATTTGGTCATAGAACATTATACAGGCTATTTGACAATATAGATGATTTTCATTCTGCAACATTTCCCCATCATGACTTGTCAAGGCAGGATATGGTAGATCATTTTACGCGAGGACTACGCCGATTTAATTCTATAAAGAAACATGGAATACCCATACTCTTTGTAAATATTTCGCATTGCACGGAATTTAATAATCTGGAAAATACAGATACTATTGTCCAGGCATTACTCGATACGAATCACACGAGTTTCCATGTGGTATTTATCTATGTAGTAAGTAGTGATGTTGATGAGATTATACCTATAGAATCTGATGCATATAAATCGGTCTATAAAGTAAATTGCACAAATCATGCCTATCTTTTTTCCAATAATGAAATGGTAACAGCAGTTGATACAATATTAAAATCGAAGTTTCAACTAGATGATTTGATCACAATGCAAGAAGTAGATGCGCTGGAATAATATTGCCTCTACTCTTTATCATCTACAACACTATACTTTTGTAGTGCGTTATGTTCCTCCCCCATATTTATTATTTTTTTATTATATTCATCCTGCGATAGGCGCATATAAATCATAAGCTTATTTTTAAGATTTACGAAAATATATCCAGCGCGGTGTAATTCGCTAAGAAATTTACAATCCTGATATCCCATTGCGCTAGTATCGTATTGAATGTGCTTGAAACATTCCCTACGAAATGTGACTGGCCCATCTACAAATCCAACCTCATCGTCATTTTCATCGAGGAAAATCACACGCTTTAAAAGGGCCTGATTTGCCGATAATAAAACATTGCATGTTTCATATTTTAGATAGGAGTTGCGCACAGGCTCTGGAGTTTCTTCCATATTCCACTCATATTCAGCGCCTAACCAATCACCATCCATGGCGGCGTGACACACTACATCTGCCCCCTCCAGAATACAGCGCTCTACTAATTCAAGACGCTTCGGATGCATTATATCATCGGAATCAAAATTTGATACAATATCAATATCATCTGGGAGAGCTGCAATACAGTCATTCCTATTTTGCGCCGTAAATTGCACAGATTCCGTTTCTAAAATCTGTAAGTGAAAGGGCCACGCAGCTCCGCGAATATCATCCAATATATTTTTACAGGATGCGTCGCAGGATGATACTTTAATAATAACCATTTCAGGCAGACGTGTTTGTTTTACTATACTCTGTAGCACCCTATGTAATAGGGGGGCGTGATTCTTATAGCTAGGAATCGCTACCGCAATTTTCATCTATTTTATTTAGATCCGATTATTTGTTCAGAATAGCCGCAAAGGATTCCGCAAGAGCGGCGGATATCTCCTCCTCCCTCTTTGGATCCAGATGCGGATACAGCTCATATAGCTCATTCAGCTTCGCCGTCGCCTGCTCGAGTTTCTCCTGGAGACTGACGAGTTTGGAGCTCGTAGATTTCCACAGAATACCTTCAGTTTTGAATTCAATGGCGAAGCGATCACGGTGATATCCGTTCGCTTGGACATACCATATATGTTTCGGAATCTGCTCAGGCCGGATGCCACACAAAGGCGGTAGTTCGACATTCCTCTTTTTCTTGGCCTGGCCCGTTGCGGCCGCAGAATCTGGCACGAGCCGCAGATTCTTACGACGGTTATCGAGGCCGTTTTTGGAAATGTGCTGGACAGAATATTCGGCGGTAGGCTTCATTAGAAAGTTGTGGAGATAGAGCTCGCGCTTTCTGGTCTGCGGTGCTCCGCTCAGATCCTCTGTAGGCACTGTGACCTTGACGGAGGTCGCAATGTAGGAGCCCGAGGCCATGTGCCATTTCTGCTCCTTGACGGCAGGGAGATCAGTGGCGTCGAACACGAATTCAATGAGCATTCCTTTAAAGAGAATACTGCCGATGACGGCATCTCCAACTATTCTATACTGTGCCTTGCCCATCCTATTGAGGCGCGGCATCGGAGTCGGGGTGGATTGAGCGCGACTTATTCTGCAGCCGAAGGCACTGCGCTGCGCTGCTTTCTCTTTTTCAGAGTTTGTAACAATGTCTGTAGAGACTTTACAGCGGGTTCCTTGCTTGACCCCTTTATAGTCTCGCATAGACTCATAAATTCATCACGCTTATATACATTAGAATACTCCTCTAGAAATGGCTCGGCAGTATCAGATAAAATCGCATAATATAATCCAAGTGCCTTCCAATGTTTGCGCTGTTCTGCGAGCATGAGCCCCCCCTTGGCTATAATCTCCTTTAGAGGATCTTCTGGTGGCGGCACAAAAGGAATATTTTTATCTGCCCAGAAATCAACAATTCTTCCGCAGTGGTCGAGAAATTCTTGAAGACTGAATTCCCCCTTCATATCATTACATGAGCCGCAACATGGTCGGCAGTTATCAAGGCTATATTTCCGTATAGTATTATCTACGCGATCAATGCCGATTCCCTTCGATGATTGATACCCGCAAAGGTAGCAAGGAGATTTTACTAATATTTTAAATTGCATATCTGTAATATTAAAGTCAAGCATACGATTTTCTGCCCCCTTTTTGTATACAGAATATACACGATATGTGCTTCTATAATAATACATTTGCCATGCCTTAAAAAACTCAGCTGAACCCTCCTTTTGCTTTGTAATAATTCTGCATTTGTCTATAAAAAATTCTTGATGATATGCATGCTTAATTCTATTACATTTCCAGCAACACGATACACAGTTTTCTTTAATATATCCTTTAGAATTATCGACGCGATCAATACCATTTGTTTCAGATTCTGGTGCATTATTGCAATAATAACATGGTGAAGTAACAAGTTCTTTAAAGGTATCAAAATCAATTGTAATATCACGACCCTTTTTAGTGGCAGATGTTATATATTCTTTATAATAGCTTTTGATATTCTTATATTTTTCAGATTTATAGTTTCTTACACGATCTTTACGTTTATCATCTTGTTTTTTCTGGGCAGAACTGCATCCGCTACACACTAGAGATTCTTTACCATAGCGAGTTGTAAACATTTCAAAATCTTTTCCACATTGGGTGCATACACGTTTAGTTGTATGTTCGCTTGCTTGAAGTGCGTGTGTCATTTCTTTTCTTGCTGTGTAGCGCTTTGATTCCACGATGCGTGTTTTGCCAAGACATTCTTCACATGATTTCATATCATTTTTGCAGATAGTAAAACATCCCCGTGTAATGTCACAATAACGAATTTTCTTTTCTTGTTCTTCTTTTCTATATTTATCTCTTTCGTGTTTTTTACAGAATCCAGGATCATTTACTTTAAAGGGGCATCCAGTATGCTCGCATGCATACTTTTTCTTTGTAAGTTTTGCTCTACATCCTGCACAAGAAACCTCTTTTGCATCTTGCTCTTCTGCAGTAAGCTCTGTATCACAACCTCTAAAGAAATAACGGCACCAATACTTTCCCTCTTTAACACCCTCATCATATTGGCGATTCCGTTGATGTCTTCCACAATATGCATTTTCAGATGGTGGAAACTTACATGATTCACCCTTCCTTGGACCTTCTTGAACGATTGCCTTACACGTTACCATTTCTAAAATAGTAACGCGAAAGGATTTTAAGTCATGTCATCGGATTGCCGGGGTAATGTCGCATATACCGGGAATCTGGGACACCCGCTCACATACGATTATTACACAAAAACAACCACCGTGATATGAATGTGATGATAAATGTGCTTAGTTGGAATATGCGAGGCCACCCATTCCGCTCATCACCCTGAGCACATTATAGTTGGTAGCAAACACATACACGCTGGAAGAGGTCACAGAGCCCACGGCGTTGTTGGACACGGTCAGCAGCAGAGTGGTGTTATCAATACGGGACAGATTGCAGGTGCCGCTGGGCTGGTGCTGCTCAGGCTGCAGGGCAAAGGAATACACGTTGATGCCCACGGCGGGGATGTTGGTGTGGTGCTGGTAGGGCTGCACCTCGTTGAAGTAGCGTCCCTCGCGGACCTGGAACCTGTCGTGGCCGTTGAGCTGCAGCAGAGCAGTGACGCAAGGGTTCTTGCCTGCCATGCCCTCCACACGGGTGACGGAGTAGCCAGACTCCAGCACGGAGCGGTCCCACCAGTCGGAGAAGTTGAAGGGCTGCTGGCCCTTCCAGGGTGCGATCACGGTGTCGTCGCAAGACACGAAGCTGTCGCGCTGCACAACCCACACGAGCTCCTTGCAAGGGTGGTTGAAGTTCAGCTTCAGCTTGTTGGCGGAGGAGGTGATGGACTCTGCACCGGTGAACTGCAGGGTCTCAATCAGATACTCGTGGCTCACCTGGGCGAACTTGCGGCGCTCGTCAGTGTCCAGGTAGATGTAATCCACATACAGAGATGCGGCCTGCAGGTTTGCTGCGGCCACGCGGTCGCGGATGGTGTGGTAGTTGGAGGTGATCTGGGGGGTCACGTCGAAGCACAGGTTGCGCAGGTCGTTGAACTCCAGGTTGATGCGCACCTCGTGGTACTGCAGTGCAATCAGAGGCAGAGCCAGACCAGGGTTGCGGCAGAACCAGAACTGCAGAGGGATATACAGGGTGTAGCTGGGGGCGCAGTTGAGGGCCTCGTTGGAGGTGTTGGGCTCGCCGCCGGCACAGTCATCGTCGCAAGGCTCGCCGCCCTGCACCAGCAGGTTGGTCAGAGCGGGCACGTTGCCAACCATCTTGGCATAGCCGGCCTGCTTGCCAGCCTCCTGGGTGAGCTCATTCCAGATGTGCATCCAGTTGCCGTAGTGCTTGTCGATACGCTGGCCACCGATCTCAATCTCCACGGAGCGGATCAGATTGTGGCCCACCCAGTTGAGCCAGCGGAACTGGGCACCAGAGCCGTCGGAGCTCTGCAGGGTCACGCTAGGCAGGGTTGCCTGCAGATACATGCGGTGGATCAGATCACCATTACGCTGGATGGTGCAGGTCACGCGCTTGCCGAAGCCAGGAGAGCCGTTGAAGGGGTTCTCAATGGACTCCATGGCGAAGTTGGTGTGGCGGCGATACACCACCTTGAAGAAAGTAATCTGGGGGTTACCGGTCAGGTAAACGTCCTGGGCACCGTAGGCCACGAGCTGCATTAAACCACCACCAGTCATTTGTTATATACCCCCAGTCTAGAAATAATTTTCCACGGGCTGGGGGTTTTCCGGAAATTTATAGGTCTGCCGGGGGCTTTATGCCTTTTGGCGCTGGATTTCAGGGAATTTCCGGCCCCGTGCCGGGGACATCTTTTTTTGGCCACTTGGCGCGCGTCGCCCAGTAACCAGGCAGCGGCGCCTAAAAGACTGGGCCTGACCAACTCCAGGAAGAATGTCATCGCAAGACGCCTTCTTTAAGATTCGCCCTACCAAGAGAAGTAATCCCGAGGCCAGGACAACTCTTGATAGGCTCCATCAAGTTCGCGTGCAGACTATTATTGAAAAGGAAAGTGACATTTCTGAGCTGCGTGAGGAGGTTGCCGATATTCAACAGAAATGCGCGGCAGTGACGGATGAGATCGAACACGAGCAACTTGAGAAGAAGAGGCGATTACTTGAGAAGGAGCTCGACAGGCGGGAGCACAAGAGTGAGATTCTTGACTATTTTTTAGATACCGGTGAGATTCTGTATAATTATTACGAGATCCAGGAAAAGATTCAGTCGGGTGTGGAACCTGCCGTGAAGCGTGTCGGGAACAAGGCGAAACCTGGATCCGTGCTGGCGGCTCTGGAGAGCGCATCGGCGATTGAGGGGCCTGCGGATTATATAGAGGTCATTCCCGCCCAGAGCCAGGGTGAGCTGCTCAGACGCGACAAGCTCCTCGATCAGTATCTGCGCAAAGTGCATCCTGAGCACGTGCGCGGAACGACGGAGATCGACAATGACCCCTATGGAGAATGTCCCGAGTGTGAGAAGGAAATGATATTCAGCGCGAATGAGGCCGTATTTACCTGCACCCAGTGCGGATTCCAGGAGTTTGTTCTGGTTGATTCGGATAAGCCGAGTTATAAGGATCCTCCCAGGGAGGTCAGTTATTACGCATATAAGCGTATTAACCATTTCAACGAGTGGTTGGCACAGTTCCAGGCCAAGGAGAGCACGGAGATTCCACAGGAGGTCTATGAGGCCATTTGTGCGGAGCTGAAGAAGGAGCGCATTCTAGACTACAGGACATTGAGCCGCGTGAAGGTGCGAGAGATTTTGAAGAAGCTGAAATACAATAAATATTATGAGCATGTGCCCCATATTATCAATCGTCTGAACGGCCAGAATGCGCCTGTCATGAGCCGCGAAATCGAGGAGAAGCTCCGTTACATGTTCAAGGAGATTCAGCCGAGCTTTCAGAAGAATTGTCCTAAGGACAGGAGCAACTTTTTGTCGTATTCGTATGTTCTGTATAAATTCTGCGAGCTGTTGGAGTTGGACGAGTATCTATCATCCTTTCCACTGTTGAAGAATCGCGATAAGCTATATGTGCAGGATAAGATCTGGGAAAAGATTTGTGCAGATTTGGCATGGCAGTTTATAAGATCTGTTTGATTGGAGAAACCTCATGAAAATAAAGCCCCCGGGCAAAATTATTAAAAAATTGAGCGAAGAAAAAAGCACAATTTATATTATATGGATTCCCAAACTGTTATTAGTCAGAATGCCTCTATAGTTCCAAGAACATTTCAGAATGCCGTCGTCTATGTATTACAGTGTATAGACAATTATTATTATATAGGATCCACAATAAATAATCCACGTTTTAGATTAAATAATCATAAAAAAGATTCTATTAAATTTCCAGATAGAAATGTTTATAAGCATATTAATGAAATAGGGTGGGATAATGTATTATTACAAATTGTAGAGAAGTATCCATGTAATACACGAGAGGAACTTAGACTGAAAGAGGATGAATTTATAAAAGAGTCAATAGATGATATGTATTGTCTGAATCATCAAAGGGCTGTCATATCAAAAGAAGAGCGTAAGGAAAATGTTGCCAACTATTATTTAACACACAGAGCCCAAATATTACAGCAGCATAAACAGTATCTTGAGGCCAACAAAGAAAAAGTAGATGCCTACCAGGCTGCATACAGAAAAGAGAATGCGGAAGAACGCTGCGAATACAGCAGACAATACGCGGCCGAGCATTCAGAGCAAGTCAAGGCGCGGAAAAAGGAATACTACGAGTCACATAAGTCTGAAATCATTGAAAAACAGAAGCAATACGTGGAGGCTAATAAAGATCTCGTCCAGATTCGTAAAAAGGAGTGGGCCGAAAAGAATGCGGAAAAGATTGCTGAGGGACGTAAGCTCTATGCCGAAAAGAATAAAGAGATCATTCAAGAACGTGGCAAAGAGTATTACGAGCAGAATAAGGATATCATAAAGGAGAAATTTAAGGTGTATCGTGAAGCCAATAAGGATAAAATGAAGGAGTATGCCGCGGCATATAGAGCCCAGAATCGCAATACACTGTCAGAATCACATATATGTGAATGTGGCGGTAAATACACGGTGAATCATCAGAAGATTCATATGGAGAGCAAGCGTCATATGAAGTTTATAGATACAAAAGTCGCACCCGAGTAGGAATGGACTCAAACGCCGGTGGCGTCTTAGGCATTTTCGGATTTCTTATTTCTGCCGCTGGAATCGTTTATACGGCGATCAATCATAAGAGGCTACGTTGCAAATGCTGCGGAAAAGATATGGATATTTCTGTGGATGTGGAACCGACCACGCCCAAGGATGTGGAAAAAGAGGAAGAGGAGGTCAAGCCCGTAGAGAAGGTGCGCCGCTCAAGCTTGACAAAAACGGGGGCCACAGCGATTGATAAATACACGCGCAGGTAACCCTACAGGCGCCTCAGAAGCCCCACGTATGTTTCTTTAATGCGATGCGCAGTCTCGCTGCGAAAGAGTTTATAGAGTGGCTCTTCTACACCCAAATACAGCAGAAGATAAAACCACGGCTCAGGAGAAATCTTGCGAACGTCAAGCAGCGACACATCCTTTTTCGACTCGATTGCCACGACCCCCATTATATTCTGCTCCTTTCCCGCGAACAGCCCCGCGCTGATAAAACGCTGCATACAGTTATCGTATAAACTGTCCCAGCGCTCCCATGCATCTTTGGAACCTGCCAAAATGCCGGCCATAACACGCGGCTTGGCATATGGTCCTTTTATATGGATATTTCCGGGAAAAACCACATCCTTTTCGTCGGCCAGCACATATGGCCACCAGTTGAATAGCAGCATGCGATCCACAGGAATACGCTCAGTGACTGGAAAGTTCTTTGCAACCAGGTCGCGGATTTCGGGATTCCGTAGGATACCTGCATCGGTCCATACGTAGGTGGAATGTCCGAAAGGATTCAGAGCAATGGCACGCTTGACGAACTCCTTCTTTTCATACCAGACCTTGTAGAGCTCAGGAGACTGAATATTCTTTTCTGGGTCAATCGCGTGCTGCTTGTCCCAGAATCCTGCGGGAAATGCAGTATTTGCCGTCCATTCTTCTCTTGGAAGGATAATGACACGCGTCCTATCCTCTTTTCCTTTGCGACAATCCTCAATAAAGGGGGCGAGACTAGCATCCGTATAGAATACCAGATAACAGGGGGTGGATTCTAAAAAGAGCCGTATCCAGCCTCTATAACGCTCGGGATCATATTTTGATTTCATGTCATAATAGGCCGATACCACGGTGCTTGGCTCGACCGTTTGTCTAAATGTTCCTTCAGGGAGCTTTTGATAATATCCCAGGCGGGGTGGCTTTATAGGACCACCTGCATTCCACGAGCTCATCTATAGGGCTCGCATAAACCAATAGGAGAAGTTAGACGAATCTGCGAGAACTCATCGATGCCATAGAGTATGGCACGTAGTGTTCATAGTAGTGTGCGATTATAGTCTCTAGACGCGGCCACCAGGGAATCCCACTAAGTTAGCGCCAATGCCAAATCCTGCACCCTGGCGTGCAGTGGCCCCAATGCTAGGGCTCACCACATCCAGAATGGCAAACACAGCCGCAGCGACCACACCCAGAGTCAGGATCTCATCCCAAGGCAGGCGGTGACGAGGCACAAAAATGGCCGCAACGGCCACGAAGAGTCCCTCTACAAGATACTTAATTGCACGATTGATTATCTCAGATGTGGGGTCCATGGTCTATATATTTCCTCCCTATATTTTTTCTCGGCACCCGCGTATTTCTATCTAAAGATGATCCAACATCCTAGACTAGAATGTCATCCAACCCCGACCGCGAAGACTTTTTAGAGGAGGACGTTGAGATCCCTGGCCAGAAGTTCTGTCTTCTGAGTTTTCTGAGTCCGGAGAAGGTTCTTGCGAACAAGAATCTTTTCATGTTCTCCCAGTTCCTCCAGGGCTACGAGTTCATGAGCCGGACAAAGAATCTCGAGGCCTACATGATGCAGACGCTGAAGGGGATTAATGACAAGCTGGACGCGGAGGCAGATTCTCTTCTTCAGAAGGATCTGAGCGGCGCCTCCGAGATTTGCCGTAAGTCCAAGATTCGCGTGGATGCGGCGATGGACGAGTTCCACCAGTTCGTGAAGACTAATGAGCGCGAGCTGAAGGAGAGCCAGCTCAAGGAGGCCTACGATGACTTCCTCTACACGAACAAGACCAAGCTGGAGGACATGTTCTACGAGAAGAACGAGTTCCGGACAACTGTTCGCGGCCTGAAGGTCCGCGGTGTCTATGGATCCCAGGCGGAGGCTGTGGCCCGCTCCAAGAAGCTGCAGCGCCAGGACCCTCTCCACAATATCTTTGTCGGCGAGATCGGAAAGTGGCTGCCATGGGATCCCGAGCCCGCAGAGGTCTCCGAGCAGGAGTATGCCGAAGAGCAGCTGAACACCCTTATGAAGAAGTATAAGGAGAATGAGGAGCAGCGCGAGCAGTTCCAGCGCGAGCAGAGGGGGCGTGCAACGGCCGCTGGCAAGAAGGCAGCTGAGCCCGGTATCACAGTCGTGCAGGATGCTTCTGGTGTAGAGGTCCCTGCTGCCTCCGAGCAGTCTTCAGCCTTTAACAGCATGTTCGACACTGAGGGCCACGCCGATCTGGCAATCGCCCGTAAGATGGGATTCAAGAACGAGTAACCGGCTCGGCCCGCATAATAACACTACACATGTGATGTTTCTAACACCATATGCTTAGCGGGTTTGAACTGGGGCGACCAATCACTTATCGGGGAAGTAGTCGTTGGTGATGGGGGGATACACGGGGCGGCAGATATTCTCCTGGCAGAATTCGCCCTCCTGGCAAGTCACGCCTTTGCAGTCCAGACTTGTCCTAATATCAAGACCAGAGGCACCACCTGATACCGCACTCTGGAACCCCTCGGGGAAAGTGCGCGCAAATGTGCGACGGAAAACAGGCAGCAGTGCGATTGCCACTAATATAACGCCAAAAAGGGCTACAATGCCATATCCTCTAGGAACCTTCATTCTACGCTTAAGACACAAAATTATGGCGTAACCGGAAGAGGGTTCCTGTCATACAGTTGGGGTAGGTCCGAACTCCTGCAGAAGCCGTTCATGCAGCGAGTGGGGAATGTGCATGGCAGCATATCCACGCCGCAGCGCTGGGGCTGTCCGAGCTGGAAGCCCTCGTATATCATCGGATTTATACGGAGAAACCTATCGGCGACCAGCAGCCCTATGGCAATGACCGCAACGAATACGAGTGCATATATATCGGTCATACTATCTTCCTATCGATAGTTGTTAGATTTTCTTCTGAACACTAATCGCCGGCCCCTTCAGCCTTCTTGACGCATTCGGGTCATACTGGCTGGCGTCCTCTTCCTCCTTGTCGCGATAGTAGTTGGCCGAGTGCTGCCAGAATTCCGCCGCACCGATACGGAAATCGTTGTGCAGATCGGCCTTATACCAGAAGATACAGTCCTCCATTTTCGCCGACTGGCTGGTATTGTCAATGATCAGACACTCGTAATTCTGAGTGCATTGGTCCATGATCTGGCAGAAAAATTCAAAGGATGGAAAGGCGGAGGCATAGTTGTCGTAGATTCGCTTGCGATTGTTGGTATAGGGCTCGCGCAGAATGAACACGAAATCCACGTTGGTCCGGAGTGCTGGCTGAATACCCAGAGGATACTGCATAGTAATAATGAAGAACACCTTCAGCCAACGGCCGTTCATAAACAGATAGCGAATATTCTTGTCGTGTGTCCAGCTGTCGTCATACATACAGTCATCCAGAATCATAAAAGATCTCGGGTCGAGGCGGGACTTTGCGCCAGGAGTGGCCTGCTCGCGCTGGATACGGGCCATGATCATCTTCTGGCGCTTGACGAAGTTAGCGAGAATGACGGCGTTGTATTCGCCGTGGATGAACAGAGGTGGAATCATTTTACCGTAGAAGGAGTTCGACTCCTCCGTGCCGCTGATAACAGTGCCGAGGGGCATATCCTGGTGGTGAAAGAGGAGGTCACGCACAAGAGTGGATTTGCCGGTGCGTCGCCGCCCAATAAAAATCACCACGGCATCCTGAGGAATCTTGCGCATATCGAACTTTTTTAATGAAACATTGACAGCAGCCGACATCTTGTCTGCATACTCTCCACTTTTTTACGGCTTGCGCGTCCCGCGCACTGTATAACATATACAGCGAGTGGTAAGAATGGATACACAGCTCCGGGGTATGAATGTTCCATCGCCCCGTTTCCGGTTGGCTCCATTGGCTACTGAGCTGTGCCGTGTTCGAGGGTTCAAATCTCTGCAGACCTTCTTTCCTACACTGAGCAAGCTCTACCGCATATCCAAGCACCAGTCCGAGGATGTCTGGCTGGATTCCAAGATGAGGATTGTGGCCATTGATATTTCGGGAACTTCTGGGCCATGTGGTCTGTCTGTCGTGCCTAACGTGGATGTATCCGGGGGGAATATGGCGTCTGTGATGGACGACCGTTCCATCGACATTCCCGCATTTATGAAGGTTACCCATCTGCTCGACCCGGTTCGCTGGATGAAGGGGACCTACAGTCTTCCAAAGCAGTCTGGGCTTCCTTGGCACCACAAGACCTGGACAAACGCCTGTAACAAGCTGCAGGATCAGTGGAACCAGGCGTATGTGGAGACGGTCGCCTCCTATGCTCTTGGGCGCATCCGAGATGAGGGAATCTCTCCCCACTTCAACGAATTCTACGGAGCATTCTGTGCCCGCGCCGAGATCTACAGATACAATCTTACGGATGATTTTGGCAGTATGCGAAATGCCAGATGGTTCTGGCACGGACAGAAGAAGGGGCTCTACAAACTTTGTATGCTGGATACGCGCAATCCGGGTAATCCGATCTCCAAAGAGATCGTGGATGAATTTCTGCGGGAACCTTCTGAGACGCATTCGGAGTCGGAGTCGGAGTCGGAGGCGGATGCAGAGGCGGATGCAGTAGCGGAGGCGGATGCAGAGCCCGAAGGCGAAGTGGAAATCCTCGTAGAGGATACGGAGGCCTGCGAGCTAAAGTCTCTGCATTCGGACGCCATGTCCGAGGTGAGCTTTGCACCCAAGTCCGAGGCCTCGGATGCGGATAAATCTCTTTCTGAGGCTTCCAATGATACTGACTTTCCCGATGAGAACTATAAGATCTACGCCGAAATCCATGACTTTCCCGTGATGTTGATTGCAATCGAGCAGAACAGAGGGACAATGGATTCTCTGCTGGATGATACGGCGGCGGTGGGGGCCGAGCACGGAACGGCAGAATGGGAGCTGCGCTGGTCGGCCTGGCTGTTCCAAGTTCTGGCCGCGCTGAGTGTTGCGCAGAGTATTCTCGGATTCACGCACAATGATCTCCACACAAACAATATCGTCTGGACGGAGACATCCGAGGAGTTCTTCCACTACACTTTGAGGAGCGGGGCCACGTTCAAGGTCCCCACGTTTGGCAAACTCTTCCGCGTGATTGATTTCGGCCGCGCCATTTTCACGATCAATGGGCAGCAGTTTATTAGCGATGATTTCCGTCCAGGTAATGATGCAGATGGTCAGTATTGTTTCAAGCCTCTGCATCCTCGCCCACCGGTGGAGGTCGCGCCCAATCCCTCCTTCGATCTGTGTCGTCTGGCAGTGAGCCTGTTCGAGGCCCTATTTCCCGATTCGCCGGCGGAAAAGGAGGGGGGAGTGCTTCTCAGCTCCGAGGACGGCTTGGATATGATGGAGACCGTGTCACCACTCTATAACTGCATATGGAGCTGGATGATCGACGACGATGGACGAAATGTGCTGATTGAGGCGAACGGCGATGAGCGCTTCCCCGATTTTGATCTGTATAAGCATATTGCGGCGAAGGTCCATACGGCGATTCCTTCCCAGCAATTCCAGCATGCAGCATTTGACCGGTTTCAAGTAAGCCCGTCGGATGTTGCTAAAGATACAAAAGTGTGGCAGCTCTTCGCTTAGGGGGAAAGCGTCGCCGCAGGCGAGGCGCTTATTCGCCCAGTTTCGCTGGGCTTAACGCAAGCCTCCCCCTCGCCTGCGGCGACGCTTTCCCCCCCTAGAGACAGGGGGCGGGGGGGAGGCTTGCGTCCCCCCCTAGAATCGTGGAACGCCCACCTTGACCTCCATGTCATCTACAATCTCTGCGACACCTGCAACACCTGCAACACTCTCCTGCGCCTTGCTCAGAAGAGTGAGCGGAACCAGGCTCATAAGCGTCTGTATCACACTCGTCGCGGATTCAGGCAGAAGCTGAATAATCATGGCAACCATCACGGAGCCGATGATAAAATCGCGCATCAAGCTCTTTATAGTGGGTGTCTTCTCCTCAATAAATTGGGTGCTGCCTGCGCCCAGTGCAGAAATAATAACTCCGCCTAAGACCATACCAGTTAGAAGGGGGGGCTGCTGTGACATTCTGGCCGCTCGCCAGGAAAAAAAGGTGCTCTGACGCACGCGCGTCTAAAGCTCCTCGAAGTCCATGGCGAGTATTTCACCATCCTTCTTTTCCAGATCCTCAAATCCGTCCATCGCCTCCGGAGGGCTGTCCAATATTTTGATGTCGTCCGAGTTGGATGCCATAAGCTCCTCTAGAGGAGTCTCTTCTGGGATCTCAGTTGCGAAGGCTGTATCTGCTCCTGTAAAGACTGGGGTAGTGGGTGCGGTTGCCGCCTTCTCAACCGGAACTTCTGATGCCGATATATCAATCACAGTTTCTGTTACGGCTGCGCCAGAAACATCTGTTTTGATATCCACTACTGCCTCTGCCTCCTTCTCGGCATCCGCCTTGGCCTCCTTGGCATCCTCTTCAGCCTCCTTGGCATCCGCCTCCGCCTCCTTGGCATCCGCCTCCGCCTCCTTTGCCTCCTCCTCGGCATCCGCCTCATCATCATCTCCATCATCACGCAGATACTCGCGCAGAATGTTCTTCACTGGGAGCATGCCACGAATGGCCTGCAGAATACCATCCTGCAGAATAGTCTCAATCAGCCGAAGATTCTTCTGACGCTCAATAGAAGGCGCGGCAGTCGAAAAGAGATATGTGCTGCTCCAGAGAAGACGCGCGCACTCGGACAGCGTCCTATGGAGAAAATGATCCAGCTTGGGAATAGTAATCTGGAGCTTCTTCTGTCTCGTAGTCAGCCTGATTGCGGAAAGCACCTTCGTGTGCGCGATGAAAACTGCCGTAAGGAGCTCCTCCAGATAATCACACTGTGTAGAGGCGCTCAGAGCCGATGTCTCGCGCTGGACTTTGTCCATATTCCATTCGGTGATGCCCTCCAGCAGTTGCTGAAAGGTAAGAAGGATGCGTTTGGGCTCGGGCTCCTTCTGCTTCGCCTCATCCAGTAAATCGAGGAAATACTGCTGAAGAGCGGGCAGCATATACTGACAGAGCTGCTTGGTGTATTCACCCTTTGCCTCGGCATATACGCTGATTCCCTCGCCTGCAATATCCATTCTATTCTCTAGACTATCCGCTGGACTTAGGAATCTTGAACTGAACGCGTTTTGGGGGCCTCTGTTCCCAGCAGAAATTTCCCGATCTGGATCCACGGAGACGAGCCGGACCCAATCGCGCGAATACACTCCTGGACGCCCCTATCCTCGGGGCCATAGCTCAGCAAGATTGTATCGACGATTTTATAGGGGTCAGCACCGTCTTTGCGGAGCTGCGGTATCTCACTCCAGACCGGAAGGCGCATCTGCTCAGAGTCGCCAATCAGGGCAAGATGTTTCGCCATATTCATATTGCGAAGCGTTCTGTAGGATACTTCCGAACGCATCGTGACGACATTGCATCTGGAAAGAATAGGCGGAGACAGCTTCCACAGCTCCCGCACCTCCAGACAACATGTGACATTCGGCGCGGCGGTCTCCAGAATGCGGCGGAGAAATGCCTGGGCCTCCTGGGTCAGGTCGTCGGCGCCCTCGATCCAAACAAAGAGACGCTCCTTTGAGCGCACCTGCTGGTGGAGCACCTCGCGGCCTTCGCGCAATGAGCGATCCACGCGCGCATTCCAGCGAAAGAGTTTCGCACGAAATGTTGCGGCCTCTTCCTTTATCCAGCGAGATTTACCTGTGCCAGGTTCGCCGCTAACAAGCAGCGCACCTTTCCAGGTTTGTTTTGTCGTTGCCGCCATTCCTAGAAGGATGACCGCGGAAAGTTTAGGCCCTTACATAGTCGCCAGCAGCTCCTGCAGAAGCTTCTCATCGTGTTCGGCATTGAACGCGAGATTCTGCGAAGCCATCAGTGGGTTGGAATTCACCGCCGACACCATATCCATCGTATTGCGCTCTCGGCTCACATCCAGCTTGAGAGGCACGCGAGGGCGCACCTGACCGATATCGCCCACACCCGTAGGAAGCCCAGCCACACGATTCACGGCATTCGCGCGATCATTTATAATATCGGAATCCAGCTTCCTCGTGGTCTGATTGATATCACCATCGAACACTGCCAGTGACCCGCCGTTTCCGTGCATAGGATCGCGACCCAGCGCAATCTCCTGCTTATTCGGGTTGAGGCGCATATTGTAGGCGGCGTCGTGGCTGGTGAAATCCTTATTGACGGAGTTGGAGGGACCGTAATACTCGGACTTGGCAGAGATCTGAGACTTCTGTGTCGGCTTGGCGATGTCATCCGGGTCATACACCTTGAGGCGATTGGGCGCATCGGCCGCCGCTGCCTGACCGAACCAGTTCCAGTTGATGGTGCCCTCGCGGACCGTCGTGCGTGCGATATCATTAGGGTCCCAGACAGTAATCGCCGGTGCGCCCTGGGCATAGCCAACCGGTGTCCCCGTCTGGCGAATATTGCCCACCGTCTCCTGGCGCCTTGTGGGGCGGTTCTCATCATCGTAGTGCGTAGTCACGGCACCGGTGTCGGCAGGCACCAAGTTGAGACCCATCGTGCGCTCGCTCGTCGCATTACGCTCATTGGGGCGCACCTCGTAGCCGCTACGACCGTAGTCGGCCTCAGGCGCATCCGTATCCGCACTAGTATAGGTCGTCATATCGGCATTACGGTATCCCGCGCCACCATACTGTTGGGTCATGGGCGTCTTGAAAGAGCCGGTCACGTAGGACTCGCCGAACTCCTGGGCGCCGGCAGGACCCATCAGCTCCGAGCTGGTCTCGGGACGAGTCGTGTGCTTCAGAACCTGCACAGGGCGCACGGCCTCCTTGATAACGTCGCCGGTCGTCACGAAAAAGCGCTTGCCAGACTCGTCAATATAGAATTTGTCGGGGCGATACTTGCGGACCTCGCCAGAATCCTGCGCAGATGTTCCAATAAAGTGCTGGCCAGGAACCACTGGCTGATCATAGGTCAGCTTGGGGTTGTCCGACGTGCGCAGATCATCAGTGCGGCGAACATTATCCATCATATACTGATTCACCTCGAACTGCTGGAATCCGCCCTTGCCCGTTGCCGCGAATCCCTCATTCACACCGGGCCCCACGCGCACAGGCTCAAAAGGGCGCTCGCCTGCGCGACTCCTCGGGTCATTAATGCGGCTCTGCACGAATTCGGTATTATCCTCCATACCGAAAGGATTGCCATAGGGGGCACGGGCCGTGTCAAACATGGTCTCAACCTCCTTCTTAGCGATCTGGGTGATACCAGAGCCGGTGAAGGTGTCTAAGATGCCCGAGTTCGTCTGCGCACTCACATTCTGACGCACGCGGCCTCCGAAGAACGGCACCATATTATTGTGGGTGAAGTCGGATGTAGAGACCATCTTACCGGTCAGCTCGCTTGTGACGAAATCGCCGCCCACGTAGTTGGGCTGTGCCTGGATACCACTGGGGTTCATGGCGACGTCGGGTGTGGCAGAATCAATCGGCTCAGGGCGGGGCTGCAACGCGGGATTCATGGAAACTGTGCGGATCGGAGGAGGCGAATAGTTAATCAGAGTTCCATAGATACCGGGATCTGGCTCACCAGGTGCAGGTGGTTGGCTCATGACATTCCTATACATCAGATCCAACTCCTGGGCGGAGGCTCTCGGGGCTGCCCCACGGGGCGCCTGCGTTAGAGGATCTGCATCGGGTCCGCGCTGTGCATTGGACTGGAACCCTTCGGCCTCCGATGTGCCAGAAAGTTTTGTGACAATATATACCAAGCCAGTTAAAGCGAAAAGGGCCGCAGCTTCCATACCTACCGTCAAGTGCCATTTTTAAGGATAGAATCTGTCCTTAAAAATGATACAGTGCCGCCCGCTCACGCCTATTCAGGCCCGGTCTCTCTATGTGTCTTGAAGCGCTCCTTGTCGAGCAGCTTCGATGGAATGAAGTGGTCGAATGGTGTCTCAAAAGTCAGCTGGGGCTGGTGGGGCAGACCCTCCCAGCGATTCCAGCCGGTCGCCCTGAGAGTGCAAGGAGGATTTACCAGACGCTGAAAGAGCTGGGGAACGGACTCATCGGGGGCAGCCTGGAGAGGAACATTATTCATCGCGTTCGTTTCGGGATTGTAGAGCTTGGTATCCACGCGGAGACGGGAGCCGAAGCGGTTGATTCCCTTCAGATCGGACTCGACATCTGTCTTCCACTGTCCAGCGGGCCAGGAGGCACCAGAGTGCTGAATCCGGGTCGTAACATCTACGGGATAGCTCACTGGGCAGTTCGCATCCGGGGGATTCACGTAGTAGCGCAGGGCGTAGGAGGTGATGCGCATATCGTCGGACTGGTGGAAGTCGTCGAACTTGGCGCGTGTAAGTGCCTGTTGTTTTACGGATAGGGCCATTGGGGGCGCTTGCTATCTTGGCATATGATATTCCAGCTTGGAAAGCTGCAGAATCAGATGCTTGTATTTTATAGGTCTATTAGTCATCGTTGGAATTGTTATTAGGTCTATACGTAGAGTTATTATTGTTGCTATTATTATACTTTCCAGAAGGAGGCCAGCTTGTAAGTGGCCTGGGATTGCTGGCATTACGTCCTAGACCAAAATTTGCGCGACCCAATCTGTTTGCGAGATTATTTAGCTCATCATTTGCACCTTCCTCACCCTCATTCTCTTCATTAATCGCCTGTAGCCTTTTAGGGCTTTTTCTAGACCTTCTTGCCATGCCGCTGCTAGAGCTTCCTGCCATGCCTTCGCCGCCCCATTCCTCCTCAGCAGCTGCAGCTGCAGCTGCAGCTGCAGCTGGAATAGCAACTGTTGCTGGATTAAAATTCTGAGTTATTGCCTTTTTTCTAAGTCTTTCGCTACGCCTGAGCTCCACATTAACATTCATCTTGGGACCCTTCGCCGTACTCTTTCTAGCTTTTTTAGTAGATACGTTTCCTGCTGCTGCTTTTGCTAGTGCTCTTTCTGCTTTTGCTTTTGCAGCTTTTGCAGTTTTTTCTGCAGCTTTTGCTGCTTTTGCAGCTTTTGCTGCTGCTTTCTTAGTCTTTCTTGTGCTATTCCTATTAGCCACACTAGAGCTATTTGCTGCTGCTGCTTTCGCTTTTCTTGCTGCTTCCGCTTCTTGTTCTCTTGCTTTTCTTGCTGCTGTTTCTGCTGCTTTTATTGCTGCGTTCAACTCTGCACCTCTGCGCTTAGACATTGTTTGCGTATTTCTCAGATTCTTTCGTAAATTCACATACTTCTTCTTACGTGTAACATGTCCCTTATTTGCCAAACTAGGACGATATCCGAATCTGACTGGCATCTATCTATAACAATCTTAGTATTTTTCGGGGCGACCACATGACTCTTTGACTAAGGGTTCTGGGCCGATAACTGCCGGATATGCCCACATCTGATACACGGGCAGATGCACAGGCTTCGTATCAATCTTTAGAGTAATCTTGGGATTTACGCGCTCGATTCCAGCATTCTTATCGGCGACAGGAAGATGGTGTCTCTCCATAGAATCGCTGTTCGGGCGAGTGATTCCCAGCAGATCAGACTCCAGATCTGCCACGTTGCCCCTAATATTACTGACCTCGTTACCACCTACGAGGCCGAGAACATGACGGGCTTCCTTCACATGACGCACCGCCGATGGGAATTCAAGATAGGACTGGGGATTCTCCACCTTGTCAATACGATTCGAATCATCACTTGCTGGGGTAAGATATGCCTCAGAGAGAGATGCCATTCTGTAAGGGGGTAAGCAAAGCTTTGCTCCGAGCTTTAGCAGTTCACATCGCGAATGTAGGAGCGGCTAGGCAGCCCCCCGCGAATCCAGCCGGGCGAGGCCATCTCGGGAATGAGATTCTCGGGCTTCTGGATGTTATTCTTCACCGCAGGAATCAGAGGAGTAAATACACCCTCGAACTGCTGCTCAGTCACAGTGCCGCACTCCTTGCCCTGGCGCACCTGCTCAGAGTGCAGCAGGAGACTCTCCACCTCGGCATTGCCGCGGCCGCCACCCATATAGGGAACACTCAGGAAAGGCCTCGCCTGTGCCCTGATATTGCACCTATTGTTGTTGAACTCGGGCTGGTTCTTGAGCACAGACTCAGAATCAATCTGCCTGTTGTTAGAGCCGAAGCCCTCGCGAGCATACATCAGAAGCTCCTTCGCCGCCACAGGATTCACACCCTTCGCATCTGGAACCAGATTGGTGGTCGTGTAGGCGCCGGGGCCAACAGACTGCCTGTAATACTGCTCTATTCCACATGAATCATCCTTTGTATGAGTCAGACGGTTAACTTGCATCCTCTTCTGAATGGTGGCGATAGAATAAGCGCCCTCCAAATAGAATGCCAAGAAGATCCCAGGCAAAGAAGTTCTGCGACTGCGTGAAAAAGGTCCGGAACACCGTGAAGCTTCGGAAGGGTTCAGGCCGCGGGGCAGCGGCAAAAGAGGGCGCCGCGATCGCAATATGCACGAAGAGTATTCTCCAGAGACGGGGGAAGACTCTACGTAAGTTTTCTTGCAAGAAAGGTCCAATGCTCCAGACACAGCCACCCATTAAGGCGTGAGACTCGGAAGTAAACTTCCTCCTCATACCCCCTGGTCATTAAGGGGTGACATTGAGCCAAGGAATGGCCCCGCCATCCGTTCCGGGAAGGCACGCCTCGCGGCCACCCTCCTTACAGGTCTTACCAGGTATCCTATACAGCCAGTTTTGGTAAGAGCCCTGGTCGTTCGGAATACCCGTGCTCGGCATCGTGATAAATTGCCTCTGACTCTGCGTCTTTCCGAAGACATCCGTAGGATCAGAGTTAAACTCCGTGCGGAAGAATTCATCCAGTGATACCTTCACGCTCGGGTCAAGCACAGACGCCGCCATAGGACGCGTCGGATTATACTTGATTTCGTCAATCAGAACATTCATGAAGGGATTCCGGGTGCTCGGAAGAGTGGAACGGGCCGGCGCGGCACCCATGCCAATGACCTCATACACCTCCGTAGCGGATTTGGAGGATCTCACCTTTCGCTCCCACTTATCATAAGCGGCCTTCCTACTTTCCTTCCACTTCTGATACTCGGCAGCATCAGAATCCGCAAATGCCTCCGTGTTGCGCTTGAAGTTAATCAGCATCCAAAAGTTTGGTAAGCAATACAGAGTCGCTACACCAAGGAAAATCGGGAATACAGCCGTAAAATTCAGCCCCACAGTGAGCACAGCTCCCACCATGAACGCAAGAACGTATATGAGCACGATCTGATTCACTATTTCACTGGCACATGGGCCCGTTGCATGCTGTTTCAGCGTGAATCCAGTGCTAAGCATAACCTTCGGATTTTCCCAAGCATATGGATCGCAAAATGGATGTAATGTCATAGCGGCGGCGAGCCTTCTATCCGTCAGTGTTAAAATAAGACACATTTCTACTTGCCGGCTGCGCGCTTAGCATCCAGCTTCTTCTTGAGGCGCGCGCGAACCATTGCAAGACGGCCCTGGTTGTCCTGACCCGCGGCACGAGCCTGCTCAGGATTCTCAAATGAGAATGCGGACTTGAACGACTTCATCATCTCAGCGAACGCCGGGTGAGACTGGAATTCGTTCATGAGCTCCTCCGCCTCTGCCGCCAGCTCCTGTGGCCTCAACTCTCCCCTCTGGATCTTCTCCTGCAGCTTCTTGCCCACACGCATCATCGCCTTCTGGAGCATATCGGGGTTCGAAGAAGATGCCTGCATCAGAATCTCAAATGCGCGGGCAGGGTCGCGCTCGACCGCCTCCAAATCCTCAGGCCGGAGTCCGAAATCCTCTGGCTTGAATTCGCGGACCATGTCCTCCGCCAACTTCGCCAGCTTTCCCTTCAGGAACTTCTCAGGCATCTTCGGCAGAGCGTTGCTGCCCCCGAACATGTCCTTGAATTTGTCCGCCAGAGAATCGAAATCCACCTTGTCCAGGCGGCTCCTCCAGTTCTTTGTAACGTTGTCGGCCCAATCCTGGAATTTTCCCATGTCCTCGCCCTCGAGACCGCTCTCATACATGGCACACAGGTCCAGAATAGACAGATACTCATACACTGCTGCCTTGGTCTTCTGGCCCACCGCCGACCACAGAGCATCGGTGATAACCACGCCAGGCAGAACGATACCGGGGCACTCAGTCTTGGCGTGCTTGCCTACCACCTCCTGGTGATACTTGGCGAGGCGCTCCAGCTCGGGAATCGCCTCTGCAGAAGTCAGCTCGGTCCCCAGCTCCGGAAAGGTCTGGCGCAGATCCACAATAAATTCGTCATACTTCTTGAGGAAGGTGTTCTCGAGGGACATGGAATCGGCGGACATCTCTTCTGGTCTTGGAAGAGTGATTACGGAGGCTTTACGCCCCACGCGCAGCACGGGCCTTCTCGCACAGAATGCAGAGAACCTTCAGATAATTCCAAATGGCCTTCTGGTTCGCGGCCGTCATGCTCGGCCAGTGCTTGTCAAAGATGAGCAGAGCTGGTGACATCTCATTGAACTGCGCGGAGATCTTGGACTTGGCGAATCCGATGACGACCTCCTCGTCCTCGCGCTCAATCGCCTCGCGCAGCTGCCCACAGACATAGTCATGAAACAGATCGAGAATCAGCTTAGGGTTGATCTTCTTCGCCCCCTCAATGGCCTCTAGTGCCATCTTAATATCCCTCTCCTCGGGATATGTGTCTCTGAGCTCCTGAAAGAAGCGGATCAACTGCGTATTAAAGGCCCCAAGTGCGCTCATGTCTTCCTACAAGAAACACGCGAGCGAGCTTTAGATTATTTTTACGCGTGCGCGGAGCCTTACAACACGCGGGGCATGCCTCCCTTTGGCATGCCGGCCTCCCTGTCGCGCTGATAGGCCTCCATCTGCTTGTCAAACATCTCCTCCTTCTTGGATCTGCGCTGGCTACTGGGGGCTGCCGGCACGCCTCCGTCCTGTGCGAGCCGGTCACCTTCGGAGGCCGCCCCCGACAAGAAGGAAAATGCCCCTGGCATGGTCGCCCCTCCCGTTCCCTGAGAGCTGGTATCGGCGTCCAAGCCGCTGTAGCTGAAGCCCTTGGCGAAGCTGACATTCTCCATCATACTGAATGCGGCGGGCTCGGCGGCTCCTGGCTGCGCGGCCGGTGCCCCTGTTTGGCCACCCCCCTCCTTCATTCGCTTCTCATAGAGCCAGTTCATCACGTCGGAGTCCGTCCTGGGCTCACCCTCGCCCGCGACGACAATGGTAGGCACCTTCTTCAGCCAGCCAGGGAGCTGAGGACGGGCTGGACTAGGATCCACGCAAATGAATTTGAAATCTGACTTCCATGGTGTCCTGGAAAGCTCCGTAATAAATGCCTTTGACCACTGGCACTTATTGCTATAGAAACATACATTCGTTGCTTGGCCACTCATAGTCCGCAACACCACTATTCATTCTGTATAGACATGCCGGGGAACTCCAAACGCAGTAAGGTATCCGAGGGCCGCCTAAAATTGAGTTCAGCAGTTGTAGAAGAGCCACTACTTACAGAATGTCTGCCGTCCGTGCCCAACCCAGAACTCTCGCACAGGCCCGCGCAGAAAAGGCGGCCGCCGCCGCCACGCAACGCCGGGCACCCGCCACAAACATCTTTCGGAATCCCACTCGCGAGAATGCCACAACCATCCGCTTTCGTATGGAGCCCACCCACGTCACCTACGCCAATACGCTCCGTAGGACAATGATCACCGACGTGGAGACCGTCGCCTTCGCCGCCGATATTGGAGACGATGGCAGAACCGGTGATGTCTCTATCACAAAGAACAGCACCCCCATGAGCAATGAGATGCTCGCCCATCGCATTGGTCTGCTGCCAATCCATATCACGAAGCCGCTGGACTGGAATCCAAAGGAATACAGTTTCAGCCTCGATATCACAAATGACTCTACTGAGCCACTGGACATCGTCGCATCCGATATCAAGGTCATGAAGAATCGCGGACCAGATGAGGACCCTCTCCCGGTGCCGAGTGTCCAGTTCTTTCACCCCGACCCCGTTACACACGACACGGCGCTGATCTCTGTTCTCAAGGGTCGCGTGGGGACACAGGCGGCAGAGTCTCTCGTCATGACAGCAACGGCGACAGTGGGAACAGGTCGTCAGAATGCGCGCTTCATGCCGGTCACGAGCCGCTGCGCATACGGCTACACGCGCGACGACGATCCAGAGAAGCGGAAGGAGATCTTCACTCGTTGGCTGACTTCACACAAGAAGGTCAGTCCTACCGAGTTGGAGTCTGACTCTGTCCGTAAGGGTGAGCTGGAGAGAGAGTTTGAGACCATGGAGGTCCAGCGCTGCTACAAGACCGATGAGAATGGAGAGCCGAACAGTTTCGACTTCCTGGTGGAGAGCGTGGGCGTGCTTGATCCGGTCTATATCGTCGCCCGCGCCATTGATATTCTGCAGGCCAAGCTCCTCAAATACGGCTCCATGGACTCGGGTGATCTGCCTGATACGGTGCGTGTGACCCCTGCAGATGCGCGGATGAAGGGGTTCGATTTCGTATTCCAGCAGGAGGACCACACACTCGGCAATCTTCTGCAGAGCTGGATGGAGCAGAACTTGATGGAGGGCGAGATCACTTTCGTTGGTTACAAGGTGCCACATCCTCTCCGCGATGAGATGCTGCTTCGTGTCGGTGTTGAGAGCGGTCTCGATACGGCTGCCCGTGCCGCAGTGGCCAAGGCCGCACGTGAGTGTGCCAAGCTCTTTAGTGAGTGGGCCGCGCAGTGGGCAACAGTTGCTATCTAAATTCCCCCGTAGTAAATAGCTAGTATGGAAGGAGGAATCCATATTTTTTGTATTAATCTAAAGCATCGTGGCGATCGCTGGTCCAGATTCTCTGCCCAGCCTGAGCTGAAGAAGTTAATGAAACACTATACCTTTGATCGATTTGAGGCGGTAAATGGCTCTGCCATTGATATCCAGAAGGATGAACGTGTGTCTCTTAGGACAAAACGCAATATCCGCGAGCATATCCGGCGCGACCACGAGGAGCTCGATTCCGCCGGCGGGATCGGCTGCTATCTCAGTCACACTTCTGTATGGAAAAAGGTGGTGGAGAGACCAGAGCCATATGCAATAGTCTTTGAAGACGATGCGATTATTCCAGAGGGATTCACGGAGGACTTTCAGTTGGCGATGAAGGATGCAACACTTCTTCCACAGGCGCCCGATGTATGGTTCTTTTCCATACCGACGCCCTGGTATTTTGAGTATAAGGGGAAGCCGAATCCCAAGGACGTGAAGAAATATACTCTTGGCCCCTGGATTACCAATACGTGTTCAGCCTTCACTGGATATTTGGTAAGCAAAAAAGGGGCGGAAAAACTCCTGGAAACCGCATTTCCCATTGATATGCACGTCGATTTATACACCTGCCTTGTTGGAGACCTCAATAGGATTCTGACTGTGTGTCATCGTGATATCATAGTCAAGCCGTATCAACTGAAAACTGGCGACACCGATATTCAGGTGGTCGCCGATTGCCCCATCTGTAGTGTCCCGACGAATTTTGAAAAACGTGGTATTATTATGTTGAATATTCCTATTTTTATAGTGGCATTGGCCGTTATAGGAGGGATGTATTATTTAGGCAGCGGTAGTCGCCGTAGGCGTTGAGGGCCCAAGCGCAGCTGCCTGTGGCCCAAGCGGAGCTGCCTGTGGCTCAAGCGGAGCAGGAGCAGGCAGCGCCACGTAGGCAGCCGTATCCATCAGACGCTTCTTCTCGAAATCGCGCAGCCCATTCACCACCTCAATCACATTCTGCAGACGCACCGAGTAACCCTTCTCACGCAGATCCTGGAGCCACTTCACATGCAGGAGATATACCGCAGGGCGGTATGCCTCTGGCAGCTCCTTGAATTTGCACGCATGTGCCTTATGCACATCATTATACGCCGTCAGGCAATCAGCCGTGCGGGCCCTCAGCGTCTGCTCAAACTCCCAGAACGCCTGTCTCTCCTCACTATAGTGCTTGAGATAGTCGCTCACCTGCTTCTGCTGGCGCAGACGGAAGAAGCGCTCTAGCGCAGTTGCCTCCGAGCCGCGCAGCTCGCGCAACATCGTATAGGTGGGTGTCCTCAGACGCCATCTCTTACCGGTGCCATCCTTGAACACGAGACCCTGCCAGCGCCATCCGCGCTGCACGGCAGTCCTCTGCAGAAGATCCTCAACCTCCTGCTCCGAGCGAAACTGGCGGAGAGGATAGCTGGGAATCTGGAGACGGGCGAGAGCCTGTGGCCAGTTGGTCGCTCTCTCAGAAATCTGCACGGCGCCCGTCTCCGTCACGAATCCCGTATGGACGACGTGGAGACTGGGAGATACGATCTTCGCGACAATACGGTGGTCAGGATGCTGCACCACGAAGCTCACAAATGCCGAGGTCGCCTTCTGCTCTTGGCGCAGAGTCTCCAGAGTTGTCTGCAGAGCCGCCGCAGTCTTTAGAGGAGTCGTCTCAAGACACTCGGCGAATAGCTGCGCAAATGTCTTCTCGCTGTAGAATTTGTTCTCGCCGCCGACGCAAGTGCGGGTGGCCAGATGCAGAACTCCATCGCTGCCCACCCATGCATTCATCATGAAGCCATCCACGAAATCCTCTGTGGCAGACAGCTGCACAGAAGTGGGTGGCAGACCCTGCTGGGACTTGGGAGGAGCCACGCATAGTGGGAGATTTGCGACGGGGTCCCAGACGACTGAGCGGAACAGACCTCCATAGATGTCTCCTGCGGCATTTGCAAGACGACCATTGTAGCGCACGACGCAGGCAGTGCCATCCACGACGCGAAGACCGCCATTGATCTCGGTCTCCATATGGGCCTTCATGTCTGCCCAGGCAGGGAAACGCTGACGAAGGGTCTCAAAGTAATTCACAGATACAGACATTCTGATGTGTTATACCTACGCTGTTGCCGCTTAGGCGGTTAAATTTTACGGTGCTTGGCTTCGTCGCAGGGCTTGGTCGCATAGCTTGGTCGCAGGGCTTTGTCGCAGGGCTGTAGCCCTGCTTCGAGGCCGCATAGCTTCGCGCGGCACTTACCCAGTTCTACTCGCCAACCTTTGTAGAGGAGTGAAGATGGCCAACGTAGATCAAGAAGAATCTCCTGAGTTTGAGCTCGGAGACGGTATCTATATCGACGGAGGAAAACTCGATCAGACGCGTGGTCGTATATACTACATGGACGAGAGCATGCTCCGTATTCTTCCGATGGGTGTCTCCGACAGACTTATTGATATCCCCATTGTGGATGGCGATTTCGACGAGGCCCTCGGCATTAAGAATTTTTTCCTGGTCTCCAAACGTGCGAATCCGGCATTTGTTGCCCAGGTCGATCTACAAGTCGATCACATCGTCGATACATTTGATGAGAAGGGTGCCGCCGGCATTCAATACACCGTAAGAGAGATCAACGAGGCCGAGGATACTGCCACCCTAGTGGATGAAACCGGCGCCCAGAAGGTGATTGAGTTCGAGTTCCGCGGCATTCCTCTTGAGGAGCCATTCGCGGTTCTCCGACCTCGGCAGGCGGCCGCCGCAGTTACAGAGGCGGAAAACGAGGCAGCCAATGTCGCAGAAGCCGCGGAAGAAGAAGACATCTTTGAAAACGTCGGCTTCAATGTCCCCGAAGAGGAAGAGGAGATCGTCGGCCTCGTAGAGCGCCCAGTCACAAAGCGCACCTATCCCGACATTGTCCAGCGCAATGAGATGTTCCAGAATCTGCTGGAAATGGTAGATATCAAGTCCCAGAAGAATCCCAAGCGGCAGCGTGAGATACGCCAGCTGGTGGAGCAGCTCCTCCTTCTCCGCAATGAGGTGGTGACATATGCCCCCAGTGGAGATCCTTCAGGCCAGATAGCCACATCCTTCCAGACAATCGCCGAGCTCCTTGAAAAGGGAGATATTCCTCTGGCCCGCCCCGTGCTCGATGCCGCGCGCACGCTCAATCTCGATTTTGATGATACGCCGGATGCGATCAACCCTACTGAGCTCCCTGGCCAGGCCGTCGATATCCAATACATGGGTCCCGTTCTCAATCAAATGAATGACTATCTCGCAACACAGCTCGGAGGCACTACCGCCCAGATTCTCGTCCCCGATGCGCTTCCCCAGTGGTTCGTCACCTGGGAGGCCTTTTTCAAGCGCTTCATGCGCGCCTGGAGTTCGCAGGGTGCCCCAGGAGAGAATATCACATTCCGCGGCGACAAGGAGTTTCTGCGTGCGCCTATACCCGACGGAGAGGAGGCGGAGACCGATGGTCTTCCTCGCCCTAGTCCTCCTCTGAAAGAAAAGGACGTTGTCACGGCCAGCCTCGTAGGAAAGGTGCGCCTCTCTCTGCAGAAGGGTCTCGGCCCCCGTTCCACTAGGCTCAAGGACAAAGAGCCTCTAAAGCGTATTGAATCCGGCGACGAGGGCGTTATTGTGAGTCAGCTTCTGTTTCCTCTTGCCGCCCAGCGCGATATAGGCCTAACTCGTTCCGGTAAGGTGATGAAGGATATTGCCTTCAGTCACGCCGGCTCGCGAAGCATTCTTGACATTCTGAAGGATCTCGACGGTGTTCCAGAGGAGGCGGCGGCCGGCGGGATCATTTCGGTCGGCGAGGGCGGCAACACATCCGGTAATATCGCCCTCGAGGACTGGATACGCGCGCAGCCTCTCCGTATTGAAGGACTCGGTGATGCGCTCGTGGAGCTGAAGAACATGGGACTCGCCCAGCGCGAACTCACCGTAGATCAGCAGGAGGTTCTGATAGAAAAGATACGCCAGTTCCGTGCGCTCCTCAAGCAGCACATCACAGCCGAGCGCGAGGCATCTACAAAGGAGATTGCTGCTCTCCGTCTGGAGAATACTCCTTTTCTGCAGGGTGAGGCTCTGGAAGATCTCATGGCCGTCCTGGCCGCGGAGCCTCTGCTCGCCGCGCGCATTGAGGAGATCAAGGGACGCACCCCCGCCTACCGTGACAATGATATCGGACTGGTCGCCGGCATTTGCACCACAATGGCGGATCTCTTCTTGACGGCAGTGGCCGGCGTGCCTGGCCCTCTCGCCCGTGAGCGCAATCGCCGTGTGCGTGACCAGTTTCTGGAGGCCCTCCGTCAGGCTCTCCTGAAAGCCGTGAAGAAGGCCGAGGCCGGCCAGATTCCCGAGCCCATCAAGTGTCCCCACGTCGGCAGTCTCAATGAAATCCGCAAAGTCAAGAACCCCGATGAGCGCATGCAGCTGCTCGCCCGTCTTCTCGGGAAGTTCCGCGGACCCAGATCTGGCAATTGGATCACGTGCTCTGCGGCCCCCCGCGGCAACCCGCACAATCTCCTCTGTTACCACGAGGTCCTCCAGCTCCAGGAGTATCTGCATCCCCGCGAGAAGGACACTCTCCACAAGGAGCTCCTGCTCGCCTTCAGCGGCGGCGTCTTCCAGGGCCGCTACATCTGCAAGAACTGTGGCCAGGCCATTTCCGAGATGGAGTTTGACCAGAGCATGGAGTTCGACGATAATGGCCGGCCGATGGCAGGGCGCGCCATGCTCGTGGATCGCGGCCTCATAGAAGAAGAGGAGCTGAATCTTCTGCTCGGTGCCCCGACCGAAGCGGTCGAGGAAATCAAGTTCGCCACGGAAGGACAGACACTGATCTATCAGACGGCCAGACAGATCTTTGACAAGGTGGGAATCTACGCGGATATGGACAGCTATAAGCGCATCGTCGAGCGCGTAGAGGCAGAGATAACGAAGCAGCCCAGTCGCGAGGAGTATGCCCGTATTGTGAAGGCCCGCGCGGCGAAGCAGGAGGGCAAGGCGCTCGACTATGACGTGCTGCTGAATCGTATTCTCGTATCCGCCGTCGCCGCCCACGCCCTTATAGAGATTCAGACACATGTCCCCGACTATGTTCTCCGCTCCAAGCTCCCTGGATGTGTGGCCGGCTTCAGTGGCTTTCCTATCGGAAAAGAGGAGGACAAGACCGGCGTGAATTACATCAGCTGCGCCGTGGCCGCCATAAAAACGAACGCCGCCCCGTGGAATCTGACCGGCTTCTTCGCCCAGTCGAGCGACAAGAAGCGCCAGGAAATGATTGCCGGCAGCGTCACTAAACTCTGTAGCGACGCTCTCAAGACGGCACTCGTGCAGCAGATGGCCGCGACGAAGCGGGCCTACTACGAGAGCGTATATGGGTCAGCGGCGACCGGCGATCGGATTCCCGAGGCCATACCACCCGGATTTCTGCCGGTTCCTACCTACATTACCCCCGAGGAAGCCACGCAGGCGATTGTTGTCCCGGAGGCGGCGTCGGATCAGGAGCGAGTGCGCGCCTGGATACAGATTGCGCATCGTCTGGCGCGTGACAATGGAGTCTATGTGCGCGGCTCGCCCTTTTCTGAGACTACCTGCTGCTATACGCCGGTTGCCGAGCCACGGGGCTTCTGGTCCGCCCAGACTGGTCTCCCACAGCTCCCCAAGCGGGAGCCTCCCATGGGCCAGAGCGGTAGCCAGATTATGCTCCGCTTCAAGCCCAGACGTGTGGCGAAACTTCTGGCGGATCCTCCCGAGGAACTTTTCTACCGCGTGTTTCTGCGCGTCTGCTATGACGGCCCGCGCAAAGGTCTCCCGCACGAGCCCGGATACACGAACGCCTGTAGCCACTGTGGATTCGTATTCCCTGACAATCCCTATACGGAGCTGCCTGCCCCACCCCTTAACAAGGAGCTCTTCGCCAGCTGGAAGACAGAGTCGGATGCCATCATCATGAAGGGCAAGTCGGCTCTGGACACGCAGAAGGTCGTGATAGATCGTGACACTTTCAATGAGGTGCTGGATGCTGCCCACACGAAGTTCCACGTCGATATGCCCGAGCGCGTGGAGCCTGCAACTGGCTCGACCCTCCTCGGAAAGCTGGCGCGCATGGAGCCGACCCCTTTTGAGGCCTGGCTGCCCATCATGGCGGCGACAATAGAGGGTGTTACCAAGCTGCCGAAGGCAGCCGACGAGATCGCTGTCGCCCAGGCGTATGGACCTCTGTCAAACTATATGGTGGATATCCTCGGGGATATCCAGCGCCGTCTTGGCCCCGCGGCGGCCAAGGCGCTCCAGGGGCTTCTGCAGCAGTCGCCGAGCCAGATTGTCGAGTCGATGCGCACATATTTCCTTGTTCCGTTCCAGCGGCTCGTGCTTGGATTCAAGCCAGAGTCAATGGAGGTGCAGAAGTCGTATCAGCTGCCGAGGGAGACCCAGGAAGATATTCACAAGGCGCTGGGAGAGCATCTCGGATATTTGAATACTCTCAAAAAGGTTGTGAAGGGTTACACGGCAATCAAACTCGACCAGGCCCGCAAGCAGTTGGCCGTCGCTCTTACAATGATTCAGAAGGAGGTGCGGGCAGATCTCGTGCCCGGTGGAGCGCTCGGGCTGCCTTATCTGGTCGGAACACTGGTGGTCGGAATCCTAGGTGAATTCATCAACCCGAATGTGATCCCCGCTGGTGTCAGTGGAACGGGCGGCGGCATAGAGGCAACGGCCCGTGTTCCGCTCAATATTCTGGAGGTCTGCATTAGCCGTCTGCAGCTGGAGGGTCTGGCCTTTACCGATGCCGAGATCCGCGATCTGATTGCGCGCCGTATTGAGGCCGAAAAGATGACATTCATCGGACGTCTGGACCGGATGAATCCAGAGGAGAAGAAGTCCGAGCTGATGATGAAGCGTCTGGGACTCGGGGCGTGGGCGGTGGGCGGCACGAAGGCCATTTATTCCATGGATCCGGCGCAGTATGAGCGGGAGCGGGAGCAACGTATGGAGATGGGACTCGGCGATTTTCTGCAGGATCCTGCCGCCGTGGCCGCAGCGGCAGCGGCTCTCCAGGATGATGCCTTCGGCGGCGGAGGAGCAGGGGCCGAGGGCGGCTACGACAATGAGCAAATGGGGTCGGACGATTACTAACCTCAGAAACCTATGTCTTCAACAGAGATGCGGTCCCTTCTTTTAAGCACAGTGCTCTATCTGCTGGGAATCGCGGTGGTTCTATATCTACGACCCAGTGCAATGTTCTATTCCGATGGGCGCTGGAGGGAGTTCGGTCTCCATGATGCGGAAACCACTTTTTTCCCCTTCTGGCTGTTCTGTATTGCCTGGGCCATCGTAAGTTTTCTTCTCGGACGCCTCGTTGCGGGAGGATCCACAGGCCAGATAGTATCAGCCAGCCTCATGGCGGCTCCTACGCTCACATCTCGTGTGACGGAGCCCATTGAGCCTCTGCCTATTTTGAGCACCGGCACGGAGACGAATGATCTCAGCAAGCCCGGATACTATAGGCTGAACGCGAATGCAACAAAGAGAAATGGAGTTCCCAGATATATCTATGTGGGGCCGGAGCTGCCTGAAGGTGACGAGTAATCCTGTTGGATGTCCTTAGCGGCGTAGATCTGGAGGACAGTTGCCAGAAGAAAGTTTATGAGGACGGAGGTTGCCACCAGAATATTTAGTGGGCTGGAGAAGCCGAGCGAGGGCATCATCTCGAGCGGCAGAATCACGAGGCTGGCGCAGAATATTCCGAGCGGAGGAATCCAGGCGGTTTTGAGAATACGCGTGACGGTCAGTCTTGACTGTGACACATATTCTACACAGGCATTGCAGAATACGGCCAGACAGAGGCTCAGGAGGGGCGCAATGACGCAGCCGAAGAGGCCAAAGAGGAACTGGGATGAAGGGAAGAAGAGGGCGAGAGCGAAACTCAGTAGAGTGAGAATGACTCCATGAACTATCCCGAACGTTATACGGAGGATGTAGTGGATGTCGTCGGTCGGTTTGCTGGCGCTATTTCCTTCCATTGACCAGATGGCAGAAACGGAGACAAAGAATATTGCCGCAGCAGGTGATCCGCCGTTACCAGACCCTCCAACGGAAAAGCTTCCATTGGAGGCTCCGAAACAGCCCTATGAGAAGGGCGTGCTCGATAGTATCCTCGCATTCTTCCGTAAGCGCGCGAAGAATCAGGTGGGCTATACATTCACTAAAGATGGAGATCTGGAAATCATGGAGGGGGCGGTGGCGAAGAAGAAGGGGAAGGCCGATGTGGCGGGAACAATCCAGCTGAAGCGTTTTCTGCCGTTGGAGCCGGCGGATCGTCAGGCGCTCGAGGAGTATCGGCTAGAGACTCTGGCGGATCTGGACGAGAAATACGAGGCGGAGAAGCTCACTCTGCAGGGGGCGTGGGAGGACTACAAGCTTTCAGGTGCCATGCGACCTGTTCTGGCCGCCAATCAGCGTGTGGCGGAGCTGGATGCCCGCCGCTCGGCTGTTCGCTCCGCCGTGCGCGACATTGTTGCAATAGAGAATCCGACCATTCGCAGTGTCATTTTAAACGAGCTGTATGACGAGCGCAAGCTGTTCGGGAAGGGCGACCCATTTGATCAGGAGCTGATGCGCATGACTTTCTACGATTTCCAGCCCGAGTTCGACCAGGGCAAATACGTGGCGGATGCGGGAGTGGCGGAAGTGGAGGCCGCCGCGGCGGAGGAGGCGGTGGGCCAGGACCCGAATGAGATGACATATCGCCAGAAGCTGAAGGACGGGCGCAGTGCCCGGGTGTTCTACGACACCGACTCGGTTGTGAATGGCTTCCTCAGCCCCATGTGGCAGGTGGATTTCACGATGGATGATACGGCGTATGCATGTGCTATCCAGGCCTATGAGGCCGAGAGAGCACGCGAGCTAGGAAAGGAGGAACTGCGCAAATCGCTACTGAAGACTAGGTCCGCGCGCACTGTTCGTCTGATGACCAGAAAGGTGGAGGGTCAGCCGGCAGATGCCAAGAGTCTGTGGGTCCGGATTTACACGGCGATTTATCAGCAGGTGCCGGCGCTGAAGGAGAAGCTGCTGGCGACTGGAACGGATGCTCTCATTTTTGCGGATGTTCGGGAGGGCCCTTCAGGAATCGGTCTGGCAGAAAAGGACAGTGGAGTTCTGGATCCGGCAAAGTGGAAGGGAGAGAATGCGGCGGGTGTGGCGCAGGAGACTGTGAGAACTCGGCTGCGCGAGGAAACTCTGGAGGAGGCTCCCGAGGCGGTGGCCCCGAAGGAGTCCGTTATTACGGAGGAAGAGCAGGCGAAGGCGAAAGTGGCGGCGATTATCAACGCCAGAAAGGGGCGTAAGTAGTGTGACACTAGGCCTGAATAGGATATGGCCGCAGCGTGGCTTCATTTGCATCACACCCCACTTTCTTCGCCGAATACTGGTAACAGACACCATTCGTATCACGATACACACGTTCATTTACGTTCTGTGGATGGGGATATTCGTAGATTATTCTCGGCTCCGCCTTATACCAAAAAAGTAGGGCGAGTCCGACAGCTATACCGGCCGCAAAGGGAGCCACACGTATATGATTGAGCATCCTTCCTATAGGGGGCAACGGAAAAAGACATCCACCGTCTAAACAGATGTTTGAATTCCTCAAGACCGAAGCATTTAATGTCATTTTCAGCTTTATTCTCGGGCTCGGATGCATGGCCGTATTGAAGCCCCACTGCAAAGGCACCGAGTGCAGCATACAGAAGGCCCCACCTTACGACGAGGTGACCAAATCCACCTATCAGATGGGCTCGGACTGTTTCCAGTTCCAGGCCCAGCCAATCGACTGCCCCTCCAAAGGTGTGATCGAGCCCTTCCAGCGTTTCATCCGTTAGATGCTTTTTACTGTGAATCTTCAGAAACCTAGATGAGCACACTTCTTTCCGATCTTGACAGTGCCCCGGCCCAGGGCGACGGTGACTTTGTCCAGAATATTCTGAACGAGATGAACGGCGTTGGCGGACAGCAGGCCCCCCCCGTGCAGCCACCTCCGGCGGTAGGCGGCTTCAACCAGGGCGTAATAAATGCCCCCAATCCGAACACGCTCGCCCCGCGTCAGATGGATAATGGGCCAATAACGTCCCACATGATCGGAAATAGCCATCCGACTCCGGCAGACTTCACACAGATGATGAACACCAGCGGGGCTGGCGCGAGCCCCGCTGCCGCCCCCCAGGGCGATCAGTGGGGCGCATCCTACACGGCCCAGCAGCAGAAGGCCGCCCCTCCCGCCGCCCCTAAGCGCTCCTGGTTCTCCCGCATCATTGACGACTTCCGCGTGTCCTTCTTCGTGGTGATCATTGTCTTTGTCTTCAGTCTCCCAGTGGTGAATTTCCTGTTCGCGCACTACATTCCCGCGATGGTAAAGTCGTCAGGAGAGCTGACTCTTCTTGGTCTTCTCATCAAGTCCTTTGCCGCGGGAATCACCTTCTGGGTTATACAGCGAGTGATAGTGCCCCTTTTGACGCTCTAAGCACAGAGAACTAAATTAGGAACTAAACGGTAGAAGAGGCACAACATGAAGGTCTCAAAGAAGGAAATATTACAGGCGCTCATTGTCGTAGTTGGAGCATATATCCTCTACAGTAAGCCTCTCGGAACTGCAATTGCCGCACTGGGTGTGGGTGCCGTTCTGTTCGCATTCACCAGGGCGGAGGAGGCGGTTCTGCTCGTGTTTGCCGTGGCCCTGTTCGCCAAGTCCGTGAATAAGGTATTTGTGCAGAGTCCTCTGAGGAGCGGCCAGGAGGAGGGATTCCAGGCCCACGATGCGACGACCGTGCAGGCCCGGCTGGAGAATGTGAAGGGTGTCGCACCTCTTGCACCGAAGGTCGAGCAGATTACGGGCGTGCTCGAATCCGCTAATATTCTCGACAACTCCCCTCTGCAGGCGATGGACCACGGAGACGGAGCACCAGGAGCCAGCATACCGGCATCGGCCAAGGCGCGTGTTCTGATATATCCTGTTGCGGAGGAGTCCATTCCCGCCCCCAGTGGAAGTATCGAGACTCCCCCCATGGCCAACCCCGTTCTGCAGAACGGACAGGATTACACGGGCATAGAGACCGCAATGGCACGCGAGGGTGCCCGTCTGCCACCTGAAGAGATCGGCGCATCTGAGATGGCCGGCGTTGCATCTGGGGCGGGCATGGCATAAGACCGGTGAATAAACTACTATATTGTGTCGCTCAACTTAAGACACACAATATGATAGGATGCCGGTGCGAACCTTCGGAGCAAAATGCCCCCCAGGAGTTTTCTGTATAACGCCAGGCGTGGTTATCACGTTTATTCTAGTCGCAGGAGCCGTCATAGTGGCTGTTACATATATGATGGGGCTGAAGCAACAGCAACAGGCCCCGCCCCAGCCAATCATTCTGTCAATGCCAGGTGGTAACACAGCCACGACGGTGGAGTCGGGCGACGACCGCTACACGCGTGCCCCGAAGCCAGAAAGACACTGGATAACGAAGCCGGATATTCCGACCTCGGCCGAGATCTACGGAAAGCTGCCGCGTGTCCCCACACGGGGCATTCCCGAGACATACCAGTCCATGGGCGTCATAACGATGGAGGATGGGCAGGTGCTACCTCTTTATGGCCGCCGCACGGCCTCACGCTCTGACCGGTTCCAGTATTACACCCGGACTGACAGCTACAATCCAGTGCAACTTCCTATCCAGTATAAACGCCGCGATTGCCAGGATGACATCGGCTGTGATGAACTCTTCAACAGCGAGGTCGTGACGGTTACACCGACGAATCAGAAGGGAACGGCGACGATTTACCGCTTCGACGGACCCACCTATGTCCCAGGGATTTTATAGGGTTTTTCCCACCTTAATTTTGGCATATGACGATAGGTATGGCGGCAAAGATACAACAATGCTCTCCAGGGGCGATTACATCCTTTCCAGTCCAAATGGCATTAACCGCTACAGATTCTCTGTATGACTCGGTGAGCGAGTCGCTTACCATGGATTTACAGTGGTCTTCGCGCGCGACACCCCCCGTCTTCATGTTACCAACGACGGACGGTATAACGGACGAGGTCGGCGCAGGAAACACAAATCTGAGCACTCTGCGCTACAATAATAACACCTATACCATTGCATCGGTGCAGATTATAAGAGCATCTCATACGACCTGGATTTTGCCAGACACAAATCAGTCGCTAAATATGGAGGATATTGTGATGACCTTTCGCACGAACAGTGATACGACCCCCTATAAATACGTCGTGTTTGTCGTGCCGATTCTTCGCGGTGGCAGTGCCGTGCCGTCCTATCTGGGCGGACTTGCCAATCCAACAGGAAATGGCTCGTATTCTCTGAAGTCATGTATGCCTACCAATACGCGGTCGGTATTTGCCTACTATTCTATCTGTCTGGCAGGGAGCCCCTCAACGCAAAATGCGTATGTGTTTATCGCGACGGAGGGCATTCAGGCCTCTGCAACCACGATGTCGGCGGTTAAGGCGAAGCTCGGTGCATCTACCACATCCTTTTCGACCTGGAAGCCCCCTTTCATTCAGCAGTTGAATACGAATACTTTGAGGATTAATGCAGTAAATATATTCAATATGAAGGTGCAAACCACAAATCAGCTCCTGAATTTTGACGATTTCAAGAGAATGTATCCCAATACTGACCAGAACGTGCGGACAGACTCCACCGCGGCATACAAATGTGTGCAGCTCGATCCGGACTCCACGATTGCTGACGGTAATCTGCAGGTGGATCTGAACACCGGTAATCCCGTAACACTGTCATCCGTCGTTGCCCAAAGAGCGGCCGCGCAGGCCGCCGCCGGTGTAAAATCATCGATGGATCCTGGTCGCCTTTCCAAATATCTGGGAACGGCTCTGGGTGCCATTCTGGCGAGTATCCTTTTCGCGACCATCATCTATTTCGCGGTGGCCTGGTTTTCCGGTGGAACGGCAGCGCCGATTCCTGCGGGCGTGCCTGCAGGCACTCCAGCCGCATCAGCGGCAGCTGCGGCTGCAGCAGCGGCGGCGACCCCCCCGTCATCCTTTGCAGCAATACTCCAGTCACTACCGATGTATGGAATATTGATACTTATTGCCGGCTTTGTAGGGTTTATCATCGGGGCGATGATCAGCTAATATTTGCCAGACCCTTCTGCTGCAGAAGTTCTGAGACCTCGTTTGGTTGCGGTGGAACCGTTTCCAAAGGATCTTTCTCGTCCTGGCTATAATCGACCTTCTCGAACGTATTCTGCCCAGATTCCTCAGTGGGCTCGAAGCCATGATCCTCGATCTCGGGCTCCCTGTGGGGTGGATGCACCTCTCCAGGGACAATGGGGGGCGCGGGAATGGAGAGCTCTGCAACATCGAAGCTGGTCTTCTCGCCGGTCATCACCTTCCGCACGGTATCGACAGTGCGTCTGCGGTTCTCCAGAAACAGAGCGGCAACGGCCAGAAATACGGCGAGACCGAGGGCCGCGTCAATGCGAATGACGTAGAGAACGAGGAGCAGCAGAGCGGCCGATCCGACCATGTTCCCTACGGTATATTTCAGAACGGCGCTGGGTAAATAGGGGCTCAGAACGAATACTGCGCACGCCGCTGCGAGAACGGTAATGATTGTTGCCGTCTTCATCTATTCTACAGCGCGTAAATTTGATTCCCCCTGGGCGCAAAGCGCAGTAACTACACAAATGGATGACAGAGTTCTTACAGTAAAGGGGTATTCTATTCGGAAAGCTGCTCTGACGGATGCACAGACGAAACAGCTGCAGGAGGAGCTGCTTGTCGCCCCGAAACTGAACACGAAATTCGCGGGGAAGGCCGCTCTCGCCGCCGCCCAGTTTAAGCTCTATCGCGAGTCGCCGGCGCGCTGGTATGTCCCTCGTAACTGGGGGACGACCGTATTCGGTCCGCCCCAGCATTCCGTAGTGCCAGAGGGACTGGCACTCCCTGCGGAGCTCATCTTTCAGGGCTCGCCGTATCAGTATCAAACGGAGATCATGGACTCTTTCATGAACGCCGGGGCGAATGGGCTCATTTGCGTGCCCTGTGGAAAGGGAAAGACATTCATGGCTCTGGGGATCGCCGCCCGGATTGGCCGGCGCTTTCTGGTCGTCGTAGATAAGGAGTTTCTGATGAACCAGTGGCGCGGAGAAATGGCGGCTCTGTTGCCTGGTATTCGCATTGGGATTCTCCAGGGCCCGAAGCGCGAGATCGGCCCCGAGTTCGACTGCACCATCTGTATGATCCAGACGATCTGTGGCCAGGACTTCACGGACGGAGTGTTCGGCGACTACGGCTTCACGGTCTTCGATGAGTGCCACCATCTCGGAGCCCAGCACTTCTCCAAGACCCTGCAGCGTATTCAGACGAAATGCATGCTCGGACTCTCGGCGACTCCTACGCGCGAGGACGGACTCAGCAAGGTCTTCACATGGTTTCTCGGCGATCCGGTCTATTGGGAGAAGACCCGAGAGCCTGATCCCACTGTGGAAGTGAAAGGCGTCTTTGTGGAGACGAAGGATGAACTCTACCATACGGTTCCTACGGACTGGCGGGGGGAGGTGGTGATGGCACGTCTCCTCGGAAATATTCTCGGCTGCGAGGATCGAAACAAGGAGATTGTGCGATGGATTCTGCGGCTGTGCGAGGAGCCTTCACGCCGTGTGCTCGTTCTCTCGGAGCGCATCGGGCACTTGAACCGGATTGAGGAGCTTGTTGCAGCCGCTTCTCCCCTGACAATGGCCTACTACGTGGGTGGCATGAAGGAGAAAGTCCGTGAAGAGGGCGCCGCGACGGCGCGCGTGCTTCTTGCATCCTACGCCATGGCGAGCGAGGCGATGAATATTAAGACACTCAATGCAGTCATTCTCGCCAGCCCGAGGAAGCACGTGGAGCAGAGCACAGGCAGGATTCTGCGCATTCGGCCGGATCAGCGACAGGTGCAGCCGGTTATTGTCGATATTGTGGATGAACATAGCATGTATCAAGGACAATGGCGAAAGCGGCTGGCATATTATAGAAAGTGCGCCTACCAGATTGAGCGCTGGTCGCTGGGCGCGGATGAGGGCAGCATTATGGTTGCTCGTGGAGCGAAAAAGGAACCTGAGACGGATGCCGTGGAGCCTGGAGGCTGTCTCTTGAGTGACGACTAACAGCTTAGACCAAAAACGAGCCGATAGTGGATTCAAAGCCCGCGATTTCATCTGGTTTAAAAATCCCCTGATATTCTCCCTGGAATATCAGCTTGGCAGTATCAATCTCCTGCTGCGTAAATGCAATATTTGACTGCAGGTCTCCAGTATCCTGGGCCGCGACACTGTAGGCGGCTTGTGCAGAGGAAAGAGCTGTCTCCGTTGCAGGCGTCGCCATAATCAAATAATCATTCTGAGTTTGTGTAATATTATCTAATGCTGCACGCTGCGTGGAGATTGCTGTTTCAAGCGCGGCTATATTTTGGATCTGGGTATCGTAGTTTTCATAGAGTGTCCTAAATCTCTTGGTGAATCCTTTCATGGCTGTCAGATTATTTGAGGCCACAATAATAGCCGGTGTAGTAAGATTTGGTGCGATCGGCACAACAGATTCCGCCGAACCTAGAGCAGCCACGGCTTGCGCGGTGGCTGTGGCTGCCATCTCATTCGCCTGCGCAACAAGACCATCATAGTAGCTCTGAGCAGAAAGAAGTTTTTGACGGGCGTATGATTCTCTGTATTGATACATGGCCTTTTCTTGTATGGCAATGGACTCCTGCAGTTTAGCAGTATAGGCCTGCAGATTGATGCTTTCATACATCTGCATAGAGGACTGCGAATACAGAACCGCTGTGGTTCCATTCAGATTAGTATTTAGCGCTTGCATATCTGCCGAGATTCCTAGGATAGCCGCCGATGTGCTAGTATAGAAGCTCGAATAGCTAGCTATGCCGCTTAGCGCCTGGTCCATCTGCTGCTTCATTACGGTGGAAATAGTCATATAGCCAGTATAGGTGCTATTCAATGCGCTGTAGTCTGTATTGAGTGAGCTAATATTCAAGGAAATCCCGCGGATTCCATCCTCTTTTAATGCAATAGATGAAGTAGTCTGTTTAACCAGCTCCATTGTCGTATTGGACCCCATAATACTCGATTCGTAGAGTGTGCTATAGAGTGTAACAAGGGCAAGACTACTTGGAGCAGCCGCAATTGTTTGATCGTATATGCTGGAATAATACGTGAGAGATGATATGGCCGCCGTTTTATACGAATCAAATGTGCTTACAGTGTTCGTTTCAAGCTGCACGGCATTCTGGTATTGATTGAGTATTGCCGCATAAGCGGCTTTTTGAGATGCTGGAATGAGCACTTGCACCTTTGCCGTGGCCGCCGTGGCAGCCGCATTTTCATTAGTGAGAGTGGTGACGAGCTGCTTGGCCATTACGACGGCGGCGGATAATGTAGTATCTGACGGCGCGGCTGCAGCGGCGGTGGTGGCAGTGCTAGCCGCACTTTGGGCTGCTGCCAGTGAATTCATATACGTTACTTGAGTGGAAAGTGATTGGTAATAATTCTGATTCAGGAGACTGGTTGCATATATTGAGCTGATTGCGGTATATGCCGCATTCGTGCTGGTATAGTATCGCATGGCAAGTGTCTCATCCACTTTATATTGTATTAAACTGGACTGCAGAGCATTATTCTCAGTATATAGAGCTGTGAGCACGCTGTCCAAGTCCCGTCGGGCCATAGTAGATGCTCTCAAGATTCCTTGGGCATCCTTTTCAGATTGTATTGCATTGATCAGAATATTACTCATAGCGTTGATTGTTTGGAGGCGAGTTTGATAAGCATTCTCTTTCGCCATGTATGTCATATATAGGCTGGAATAATACTTGGCTGTGCTGGTGAATACTATGTCTGAGTCGAAGAGTGTGGAATCTATGATAGATTCTTGCAGCTTTAGAGAAGATATGGCCGAATCTGAAGTCCGCATGATATCCCTTTGCGTATCGATGGATGATTGGTAGGCCACGATTTTCTCTCTAAGGTTGCTGTCTTGCTTGGTTAAATTTGCGATTTGCATATTATTCATTTGTAGAATTGATGTATTTGCCGCTATTTCGTATGCGAGACCATTGAATGTGCTTTGAGATACATTGATCCTATCAGAAAAGGTTGAATACGATAACTGTTTGCCGGTAATAGATGACTGCTCAAGCGCAATCATTGCAGAAATATTTTGGCTATAGGCCTGTAAATCTTCGGGGCGCATTTTGAGCAATTGTGAATTGGAAATGGGAGTGAAATTGTTAAACTGCTGTGACGAGGGTATCAGGCCACTCATAACTAATTGAATGCGTATTTCCTGTTTAGAACCCCTTCCACGATAGTCTATATAGAAACAATGTGTTACTTTATAGGCTATTTGTATATGGAGATGTTTAGCGACGAGAAGTCCTGCGATTACGACGAGAAGCCCTGCGTCTGCCACCACCGGTCTTCAGGCATGCCGCATTCATCGTGCGGGCATCGTAGGGAGTCTGCAGAAGAGAGGGTGCGCCAGTGCTGCCGACCCAGGTGCTAGGAGTGTTGGTATATCCTGCCGTGGGCGCTGCGTAGAATGCACTGTCAATACCGCCGACACCACCCCTTTGAACGGCATTCAGAGGATTGGCAGTCGTGCTGGAAGACTCGCAGGGAATACGCATGACGGGAGGGATGCCGCCGGCCCAGGGTGCTGCTGCTCCAGGTGCGGGGGCACTGAGGTCAAAGCTGTAGCGGCCGCCGCGCTGCTTTTTGCTGCCCCTGCGCCTACCACCACTCATACCGGGAAGACCCAGGCCAGTTGTAGGAGTGGGAATCGTTCCGAAACGATCCACTGCCATACAGGAAGACTGTGGCACCACGGTCTGCCCAGCATCCAGATTAGGAACAATAGGCGCGCCGAAGGTATATGTGTGACCGAGGCCACCTCCAGAGAGTTTCCTGGTCATTTTTAATTTACGCATTAATGCCTTAAAAGATTTGGATCCCCTGCGCATTACTGCTCTCTATTCATATCCCCCATATTTATTGCGTCAATCCGGTAATCTCATAGCCGCCGAATTCGGAGCGCCAACGAGCAGATACCCAGACCTCCTGGCCTCCCTGGACAGTTGCACGAATCGTCTGACTGAGGGCGAACTGCTGAACAGACGCACGACTCAGCGGCATGCCATCCTCTCCATAGAGATCATAGACATCAGGCATCTTATCGACGGGAACAGCTCTTGCTCTGCGGCACCCCTGCGGTTGGGGCTCTGCTACAACAGTCGCAGGCGCCACCACGGGCTCGCGATACTGCTTCAGTCCCGCATGCGCCTGTGCCGCCCGCTGCTGTTCCTCCAGATACCAAATCATCCGCCGCTTTCCCACCATCTCAGGAATAAATTCCACACTGTGACAGGTATCCCACACCTTCTTCTCCGAGAACGCCTCCATAGACAGCGGCTGGGCCACCGTCGTGAAAATACCCCCCAGCAGACGCGCATCGGGAATCCAGTGATGCTGCACGAATTCCTTCAGCTTCTCGCGTCGCTTCGAATAGCTCTCCTTTCCCGCCAGACGCTCTCCGCGCCACATCCATACATCCTCGAGACGCAGCCGGTGCAGAACATCGTCGAGCGTGGCGATGAGGACGGATCCACCTCCCTCGGCCACTGTCGCGGATACGCGCATCCGTAGTGTGCTCGCCTGCGGTGTCATACCGCCCTTCCCCCGCCGATACTGGAAATAGATGGCCGGCTTTCCAGGCAGCAGCACGAGAAATCCTGGCTCCGCCTTCCCCTCATTCTCCAGAACGTAGAATGTCCCGCGCTTCAAAGGGGCCTCCGCGCGCTCGGGATCCAGACGCTGGCGAATAATCAGATCTTCTGAGCAAGACTCCACCAGCTTGCGAGCAAGCTCCTGGAATACTGCTGGTGCACGCTTCCTCTTGACGGCGTGTGTCTCACGATGCGAATTACGTAGGCTACCTTGGGATAGACCTTGCTCCTCCATGATTCTACTATAGTATAGTTGCTGGCGCTTAGGTGCTATATCATGGCATAGCGGTCATCCTTGGTCAGATCATTTGCGAAGACGGAGCCCATGAATTCACCACCATTCTGGGCAAATTCTGGAGAAAAGGGGGACTCCGCACTGAGAGCCTTGGTATTCGCAACACCGGAAGTGGCGAGCTTATTCATGCCGGTATTATCAACACCGGGGCCGAAGGACAGCTCGGGGTGGCGCATGGAATCGCGGATAGGCGCCTCCATATTACGGTCGTCGTAGGGGTCAATCGGCTTCGCCTCCGGGGACATAGCGGCGGGAGTATCGGTCGGCGCCTGCATATTGGGAGTGGCAGGGCCGCCAGAGGCCACCACGCGGGGCTCCTGAACGGGGTCTGCGCGGACAGGAGGCGCGGGAGCAGGAACAGGGGCCATGGGTGTATTCACCTTCGCGGGCACAGGAGGACCTGTCGCGGCGGGGCGGGCGATAAAGGTCTCCTTCGGCACGCTGCTGAACCAGGAAGGATAGTAGGCCCGAACAAGGAGATACACCATAAAAAGGCTCGCCGCAATCCCTATTGCTGGGACAAGAATCTGAAACATCTGGTGCTACTGTGGAAAAAACAATTTGATTTTATACCCTTGAATCACCATTGCGTTAGACCACCCGAGCAAAATTATATGTATCAAATAAATGAGTCTAAAAAATTGCCCAAAGTCTGTTTCATTTAGCAGAAGTGAATCAGTCACAGATATATCTCTCCTCGTTCATGGCCAGGGCGTTTTCATATTCGAATCAGGCGATCAGCCGTGTGTATTCCGATTCTTCGATGCGACCAAAACGAATGGCCTGAAAGTGGAATTAACCGATACTGCCGTGCTTGTCAATAGGATACCTGATGGCGAACCGCTTGGAAAGAGTGTCGCCGGTTTAACCAAGAACAATGGGGCATATTACTGGTTCAGTCTGGACTCCCAGAATCAGATTCTTCAGGCTGGAATAGGCGAAGCCAGAAGAGAAACCGCCATCTATAAATTCAAATTCACATTTGACGGAAAGGAAGAGACAGAATCCAATAAGAAATTCTTAGAGAGTCTTGTATCTATATCTTTGGGCACGGCATTGAAGCCTCTTCGCCTACTAAGAGATCCAATCACATCGGCGGTCCCTCTCTTGGTAAAAAATATTCACGAACTCACAATGAATCATATTGCAAAAAGCAGCTATATGCCTGTTGCTACAATGACAACTATGGCCCAAAGGCTCTACAACTGCATCGCCGGCAAAAACTTTGTCCTGGACACCGACGACTTTCCAGATTTCTCTAAGGCCATCGAATACAGCATCGCAACACCAGGCCTGTGGTGCAATACGCGCCTTTTAGAAAAGAGCAGAGAATTCAACAAGGACAAGCCAGATCCTACGGAAACCTATCTGCGCATAACACTGAACGAGAATAACGGAGAATCGCCAGGTATCCCATATGTGATGGAAATATGGCCCGTGGGTCACTACTCCCCTATACATAATCACGCAGGGGCGAGCGCAGTGATCCGTGTCCTGCACGGCAAAATAAATGTGTCCCTCTTTCCCTACCTCTGCTGCCAGAAAGATACAGTAGAGCCATTTGGTATCAGTCAATTCATAAAAGACGATATCACATGGATTTCTCCGACACTGAACCAGACGCATCAGCTCAAGAATGATCCTGCTTCTAGTGAAACCTGCATTACTATACAGTGCTACATGTATGAAGGCGATAATGAAATACACTACGACTATTTTGACTATATAGATGCGGATGGTCAAAAGCAACAGTATGAACCCGATTCTGATATGGATTTCATATCATTCAAGGAGCTGATGAGAGAGGAGTGGTCGAGCAGGCAGAGGTCGCCTGGATTCTTGTCATCTTTGGCCAAGGCGATTAAGGGCTGCTTCCAATAGGCCATGATAAATCCCCGACATATATAGGAATGTCCGCAACACAGATTCAGCAGATTCTCGCTGACACAAAGGTTGCTTTTATTGCTGCAAAGTCTGACGGGAAGTTACAGGCGGAGGAGGTGGTGCACATTGCACTCTCGGTTGGGCAGAAGATTCATACGATCTTTGGTGCCTCGCTGGCCGAGAAGGAGGCCCTTGTGCTCCTCTGTTTGAAGAAGGGGCTGGCCGCTGCGGGTGGAATGCACGGGCTGGAGGACTCTGCTGCTGAGAAGCAGGTCTTGGCTGCGGCGCTGAAGACTGTGAAGCTGATGAAGGAGCATGTGCCCGAGCTGTTTGCGGTGCCGAAGGGATTCTTCTCCTGTTGTTCTGGTGTGGCGGCTGCGGGGGCCGCACTCCTGCCGAAGGATGCCGCGGTGATAATGGAGGCGCTGCAGTTTGCGGAGTCGTTTGGCTCGGCGGCAGTGGCAGAGGTTTCAGCAGTAGCGACCATCCAGGAATCTGCAGCTGGAGTTGCTGAAGCTCCTGCAGCAGCCCCTGCTCCTGTTGCGGTTTCTGAGGCGACCCCTGCAGCAGCAGAGGATACGACTCCTGCGAGTATATCCGATGTGGCACCCAGTCTTGAGGCATCTCCTCCAGTAGCTCCCGAACCGATCCATGAGGTTGAGTTTGCATAGAGCGCTCCACAATACGCCAGCAGCGCCACTCATCCGCAATAAGAAATCCCACATAGTCGCCCGCATCATAGATGGTAATCTTTACAGCGGACTTCTCAACTGCTTCTGATGCCGCCGTCGGTGTCCATATACATTCAAGCATCACTACAGAGAATTGTCGCGGACTGTTTAGCCCGCTATAAAAACCTACCGCCTTAAAAGAAATGCCAACCATAACGAACTCCAGTGATGGTGCTTACAAGGATACCAGCCGCAGGCAGTATATCGCCTCAGCAGCCTTCAATACATACTTCTTCTCCTATACTTCCGCGAAGGATATCTATGGAAACATCACCGGGACTATCGCAACGGTGACTGCTGCAACCACCGTAAATTGCCCGGCAGGACGCATTCTGCGCGAGACTGGTCGCAAGCTCTACCCTGGTGTGAATCCTGGCGTGACCGTCTATATGGTCGGCGTCTATGATGATCAGTCTCTTTTAACCGGATTTATCGATCCCAATGCACCCGTGTTCGCCGTGTTCAGCACCGACAGGCCCAACTTTCTGGCGAACACTATCGATGCGGTGGGTGGTCTGAATGATGCCGGCCCTTCCGTTATTACCAATGGTCCGATTTCTGGAATCAGTCTGAATGTAAGCACTATAAATGCGGTTAATAGTATCTTCGCTGGCAGCACCATTACAGCTGGCTTCAACGTCACGGCCAGCACGTTCACCGCACTTAGCTCTATAACCGCTGGAACCAGTATTACAGCGAGCACAATACGTGCAATTAGTTCTATAACGGCTGGCACTAATATCACAGCGAGCACAATAACTGCAATTAGTTCTATAACGGCTGGCACTAATATCACAGCGGGCACCTATCTGAATGCCCCTACCGCAAGTGCCATGACTTTATTCGATACCGGATTAACACTGCCTTTGATTCCTTACACCACAACAAATACGGCAGCAGATACATTTATAGTTCCAACATTAGGGAATATATTTACTTTAACCTTACCTTCTTCAAGTCTGGGTAGCACCGGTGGAGTTGTTAATATATATTTACGTAATCCAGCTGCACCTGGAACTCCATTGACAGTTATTCCTCAGGGTCAGCAGATTATACTTATTGTAACGAATAATGCCGGACGCACAGTCCCTATTCGTTCAACTGGGGGAGTGGTGGGTGTAGATATAAACGTTACTAATGGAAATAGGGCGGTTATAACATGGACATCTGTTGGCACAGTTGCATATCAGACTTCTTCTAGCGCATCCTATTAAACGCGCAACTCTTCAAACCGCACATACGAGCTTTTTGTAAAAGCCCATATGTGTTCGCGGCCTTGCCGGCTAAAATTTAAGGACTAAAGCATCCCCACCATAGCTAAGAAAGATGCCTCCAAAGAAAGCCGCCGTAGCCGTCCAGGCTCTGCTCCTCACTCAAAAGGCGGAGGTGAAGGAGGTCAAGCTCACTGTCGCCGCAGATGGAACGATTAGCATGACGACTGTCCAGGCGCTTCTGAAGAAGAAGGACGAGCCCGAGCTCATCGGCACCTACAAGAATAAGTCCCAGACCCTCTTCCTCTTCGGCTACACGAATGGCAAGGCGGGAACGGAGAATAAGCATGAGCTTCCTCCACCCCACGACACCACCCTCTGCTTCGGCGATATTCTCATCGTCGCCTCCAAGGATCCAAAGAGCTGGAAGACTCCTGTCGCCTTCAAGATGACTGACTACGAGACCTTCTATACGCGCGCATTCGGTGGATTTGAGGATCTCGATTCCGAGGATGAGGAGGCCGACGCAGACGCAGATGCAGATGCAGAGCCCGAGGTGGCCGAGGTCGAAGAGGCCGAGGCCGAGGAGGAGGCTGAGGAGGAGGCCGAGGAGGATGAGGAGGAGGATGAGGAGGCCGAGGAGGAGGCCGAGGCAGAGGCCGAGGGTGAAGTCGATGCCGATGCCACCGTCATTGTCACCGCCCGTGTTCCCGTCGCCAAGAAGAAGGCCAGACGCGTGGGCGCCGCTGCCGCCGCCGCAACCGCCGCGCAAATGTACACGGCCTATCTCTATGTTCCAGCTGATCAGGAACTCAAGGAGGAGGAGGAGGGCGCCCCAGCCCCTGTCGCAGTTCCTCGCAAGAAGGTTCTGGCCGCAACGAGGACACTCTTCGCCGGCCATCTCACGGAGACCGAAATGCTGAGTTTCGAGCGCTGTATGTATAACGGTGCCATCCGAAATGCCGGCCAGCGCCACGTCGGCAAGTCATGGGACCATCCACCCTTTGTAGAGCTCTATACCATCTACGCCAAGCACGTGGCGGCGAATTTCCACCCCTCCTCCTACGTCAAGAACAACGAGCTCTTCGATCGCTACAAGCGGGGCGAGATTACATTCAAGGATATTTCCGAGATGGACACCTATCAGCTGTTCGAGGGCCGCTGGGCCGACGCCTTCAGTCAGCAGCAGGTGCGCGAGAAGCGTCAGCTGGAGGGCAATAAGGCCATGGCCACGGATCGCTTCCTCTGTAAGCGCTGCTTCAAGCGCGAATGCACCTACTATGAGCTCCAGACCCGCTCGGCCGATGAGCCAATGACGATCTTCATTACCTGTATCAACTGCGGAAAGCACTGGAGGCAATAAATGCGAGGCCGAAATACAATGTCTCAATCTCCGGCCTCCACTCCTGATGTCTCGGGCGCCCCTGTGAGAATGCTTCTGACAACCACCTGTGGCGTCGGGTCCGCTTCTCCTTTTCCCGTGCTTGACCGCATGTGGGACATTTTTTCCGGTAAGGGTATTCGCACCGTGTTTGTGAGCGTTGGTGCCTCCGCCAGCTGTATGCCCGATCTGGAGATTGCCGAGAGCCTTGGATGTCCTATTAATCTTGTTGCGCTGAGCACTGCCGAGCAGGAGCAGTGGGCCGAGGTTAGTGCCGTTCTGAAGGAGAGGAAGCGGGGCGAGGACGCCAAGTTTCCCTTCTCCGCCGGTTCAGAGGGCAAGTGGATTCTGCCGAAGAATGTTCGCGCACAGCCTGCTCTCCCTTGGTGGGTCGCCGGCTCCGTTACTCTCGGCGGATTTGATGTGAAGACCCAGGCAGTGGGTGATCTCATGGAGAGTATCTGCACCACTATGAAGCTGAAGGACAATGCCAAGCGTATTGATATTCTGAAGCTGGACACGGTGCAGTCGGCTCCTGGTCTGGAGCGCGCCGTGCTGGGCGCCATCCTGAATGCAGGATATCGGCCAGCAACGATTCTGGTGAATTGGTCCGAGCGCCCCGATGTGGATCTGGCGACTACACTGGCAGCCGGCCATTTACAGAATTCCGGATACAGGCTGATGTCCAAGCTCGACAATAAGTTTCTATATCTCTTCATGGACAGCGACGTGTATCAGATCTGCAGCTGGGAGGACATTAACTACATGAATCCTCTTGTCCAGGAGATTGTTTCCTCGGCCGTCGCCCAGCAAAAAGCGGCGACCGTATCAGAGAGGGTTGCCCAATGAACCCCGGAATTATCTCTCCTCTCGCTGAGAGGCGCGTCCTCTTTACAAAGATGCGGAAGCAGATTATAGGGCGCAGAGCATATTCTGATATAAGCGGCAGCAGCGCGCAAAAAATAAGGGAGCCGAAGGAATCTGTTAGTCGGGAGTCGGGCTCACCTACATCTGGCTCCGAGCTGGAGGTGAAAGCCTTTGGTGGTGTGCAAGCCTGTTAGAGGATCATGAGATCCGACAGACGCCAATATTCAAATGTTCCATCAGGCATGGGCCTCTTCACAATAAAGGGAAGGCGCCGCTGCTCCAGCTCCAGCTTTGCGATATCAAGCGGCTGGGTCATATACTCGGGGACCGCTACGAAGGGGCGCGCTCCCTCGGCCAGCTGATTTGTGCGCGTGCCGAGAATCTTTGTGCGCTCATAGACGGTCAGAAAGGGAGGGCTACGATGGCGGGGGTCCTTTACGCCGTCCTCGGAAGGAGGCGCGGCCTGCAGTGGCACCTCGGGCACGACACTCTCCACGTAGTCCAGAATCGTCTCAGGATGATACTTGTAGAGAATCTCGTAGGGGTCCTCGGCCTGTGCGGCGACTGCATTGGTATCCTCGGTGACGCCGAGATCCTCGATCTCATCCTGCACTGCATCCATGTCGTCGGCAAACTCGTCGATTACGTCTGCCATTGTCAAACTACTATAGTGGTCTGGAGAAAACAGCTTCCTTTAATTTTACGGGGGGCCCTTGGAACTCGGGCCCCCTTGGAACTCGGGCCCCCTTGGAACTCGGGCCCCCTTGGAACTCGGGCCCCCTTGGAACTCGGCCCAAACCCCTTGGCCAAAATTGAGGGGGCTTATGGACTCACTGTGGAGTATAGCATAGAATGTCTTCCACTGCCGAGAGCTCCCCCGCGCCCGCGATCTTGACTCCCACAGAGGAGGTCAAGTCGTATCTTAGTTTCGACGATATGGATCTGCCTGAGGAGCTGCTCCGTGGCATTTACAGCTACGGTTTCCAGAAGCCCTCTATGATTCAGCAGAAGGGTATTATGCCTATCAAGGAGGGTCGCGATATCCTCGCCCAGGCCCAGTCAGGCACCGGCAAGACCGGAACATTTGCCATCGGTTCTCTGTGCCGCGTGGATCCTTCTCTCAAACGTATTCAGGTTCTCATTCTCGTGCCTGTGCGCGAGCTTGCCCAGCAGATTGAGAGCGTTATTAAGTCTATGAGTGTCCATATGGGCGTGAGTGTCTATTCTGCCACCGGCGGCACTCCTCTGCGCGAGGACATCCGCGCGATTGAGAAGGGCTGCCAGTATCTGATTGGCACTCCTGGACGCGTGTTCGATCTGATGAACAGGAATGTGCTGGCCCGTGACCAGATTCGCGTGCTGATCTTTGATGAGGCCGACCAGATGCTGGAGGACCGTTTCAAGGAGCAGGTGATGTGCATTCTGCAGAAGGGATTCCCCAAGGAGACACAGATTGCACTGTTCTCTGCGACCATGGACACAGAGGTGATTGATGTCGCAAATAAGCTTCTGCAGAATCCTGTGAAGATTCTGATTGATCCTGATGCGGTGCCTCTGGACGGTATCAAGCAGTATGTGGTGTCTCTGGAGAAGGAGGAGTGGAAGTATGAGGTGCTCTGTGATCTGTATCAGCAGCTCAACATCAACCAGGCGCTGATTTACTGTAACAAGAGGCAGCGGGCCGAGTGGCTCGCAGAGAAGATGAGCGCCCAGGGATTTCCTCTGTCTTTCATTCACGGCGAGATGGATGTCGAGGAGCGCAAGAGGAGGATGAACGATTTCCGTAAGGGAACGGTGCGCGTGCTGATTAGCACGGATCTGCTGGCCCGTGGCATTGATGTGCAGCAGGTGAGTCTGGTGATCAACTACGAGCTCCCTACTCAGAAGGAGAACTACATTCACAGGATTGGTAGGGCGGGCAGATATGGTCGTAAGGGTGTGACCATTAATCTCATCTCACCTGAGGAGGCGAGGGCCGTGGGGGAGATCGAGTCCCACTGGAAGATTGTTCTGGAGCAGCTGCCTAATGATTTGGCGAAGCTGCCGCTGTAGCGAGCTGAAGCTGCCACTGTAAGCCGCTGTAGCCCTCAGAACATGATCACATAAAAATATTTTTTATGAAATCATCTCAAGAAATCACTGAATGTTGTTGCCGGCATCATCTACTCTGTCACGAATATCATGTCTGCAGACAGGGCAATGCACATTCCTTCTGAACCAAGTTTCGATGCATCCCGTATGGAACTGGTGCCCACACGCATCGAGTTCGCGTGCCTGTGTAGCAATAAGAACATCATCCTGGCATACTGGACAGATGACCCCCTCAGTTGCAATCTCTACAAGAGATGAGCCCGCATCAATCTGCTCCTGTGTGGGGCGCACTACGACCGGCTCCATGAAGCTATTTGGTGGAGCCGCAACTGCGAGCCCAGGAACAGGCAGAATGAGGTTGAGAAGCTCACTGATGGCCGCCATCTCTCCAGTTCGGGTAACGCGCGGGGGCGAAGGCATCGCCAGATCAGCGATGATCGTTCTGGTTCTGTCAATACTGTTAGGATTCGTGTAAATAGTGGTAGTGTGCTGTGCTTGAGCGTTAGCGGCTTGAGCGGCTTGACCGGCTCGAGCAGAAGCAGCAGCAAGAGCAGCCGCAAATGCGGTCGCAGTCCCTCCAGAAACTTCTGCCCTCAAACCACGAGGCCTCAATGGAACATAGCCGCGCTGGCCAGACGAGAAGAGGTCGAACCTCTGCTGCATCTGGTTCCGCACATATCCGAGCAAATCGCCGACTGTTTCGAACGCATCGGGCTCGTAGAGCAGGGCGGGGAAATAGTTGTGGATATCATCCAGAAGTGGCACATCGTAATGTGTCTGATATCTATTCATCTCGGGCTGTGCCTCGCCAAAGTGAAATTGAAGGTGTTAATTTTATGCGCGGCATCATACACACTCTAATGGAGAAGGCCCAAGCACCATCTGATCCAGAGAAGGGCCTCGGAGGCCTGACAAACATGGGCCTCACCTGCTACGGAAACGCCGTTATCCAGAATCTGCGGCATCTGGCCAAGCTCACCTGGATCATGGAAGAGGGCAAGTATAATACTCTATTCAAAAAGTCCCCCTCCGCCACTCGCCAGAAGCAGCAGGACGTCGCGCGCTCCTTTGCCGAGGTCACCCAGTTTCTCGGCAAATGCAAGCGGGGCCAGAGCGTCCGTCCTGGAACATTCTGGAAATATGTGGCTCCCGCCGTCCAGGATACTATGTATGAGCATCTGGCGCAGAAGGCGCCTCATGACAGCCATGAATTCTTCCTCTTCCTTCTTGACTCTATTCACGGTGCCACAGCCCAGGAGGTCGATATGAAGATTATTCGGCCTCCCGCAACGACGCCCCAAGAGGAGCTCGTGCATGGCGCCTTACAGGCCTGGCAGCGCGAGTTCTCCAAAGAATACAGCCCATTCGTGCATATGTTCTACGGAGTCGGTCACTGGCGCACGACCTGCCAGAAGTGCAAGAATGTCTCACACCGCTGGGAGAGTTTCACGAGTCTGAAGGTCCCTATTCCGCAGGTGGCCGGCCCTGAGCTGGCCGATATTATGCGAATGCTGCACGATGAGATGCAGCCCGAGACGATCGAGGGATATCAGTGCGACAAGTGCGCCGAGCGCACGGAGGCATCCAGATATATGCGGATTTGGCGGCTGCCTCTGACTCTCGTGCTCGTGATGAAGCGCTTTACACCTAGTGGCCAGAAGATCCGCACACCAGTTGCTCCTCTTGCGCAGACTCCTATTGATTTCGGACCCTATTTCTCGGAAGAGAGTCCCGAGCGCCTGGGGCTGGTTCATTATACCTTGAGGGGTATAGTGGATCATCACGGAGGTGCTGGTGGAGGGCATTATACTGCCCAGTGTAAGCATACGGGTAACGACAAATGGCATCAGTATGACGATGAGGGCGTGGGAACTCTCGCGGGACCGCATTTCGGGGAATCTACGTATATGATGTTCTTAGAGAGACATACGCCCGTTGCAAATACGCAGCCGGCAGCGGAGGCCTGATTCGTTACGCTTGTAGTCGGTATATCATATTTTTAATGAGCAATCTGTAGGCTTCAGATTAAATCAGCAAAGCCCTCGACCCTTCCAGATTGTATGAACATAGTCTGAACACGACCAAAGAATGCGTTATCCTCGGAAATCCGGAAATGGACGTGGGGCTCAAGACGACCATGCACGGGAACCGTGTAGGGTTGAGGAGGTCCGCGGAAACGCAGAATGGCGTGACCACTACTGTCGGCTACCACCACACCGGAATTCTCGTATTCCCCGTATGCCACTTTGGGCGTCGGGAGTTTCTTGTCCTGGGTAGGATTCGGCTCGGAGGCCCAGAACACTACAGTCGCGCCAGGGCGGGTGCGCACGGTCACCTGCTCATTTGCGTTCTGTGGAGTCTTGGCCACCAGAGCGCCGGCAGGCATGACAGTCTGGCCGAGGAAGGGCAGATAGATATCACGCTGGATGAGGAGGGGCAGAGCCGCCACGCCGATCAGAATATACAGCCACTTTGCATAGCGAGGTGCAAGAGCCAGACGCACCAGATCCTGGCCGGTGGTCCCGATGGAGAGCCAATTGATGCTGCCGAGCAGAATCAGGGCGATCATAACCATGTGCAGCCACTTCTGAATATACATGTTTGATGTGTCCATTCTATTCTATATAGAGTAGATAGAATGAGCGCCTGTGCATTGAAACGGTGGGGTGCGGGAACGCCATGTGTCCGAGAGCCGGCAACGGCGGCGAGCAAAGAAGTGTCTGACAAGCTCGCCGCGATGCGCGCTGAGCGTGAGAAACAGGATTCGGCGTGGTTAGCACCGGCTGTAGAGGTTACTACTGTGGCAACCAAGCCCGACGATACCAAGGGATATAGCCATCCTTATACTGGAAATACATTATACCGCCAAAAATAATGACAATTAATACTATAAAGCTCATAATACCATATTTTTTAGACAGAAACTTGTAGTAAATAGCGAATGCTAGTAATAATCCTACAAACTTTATCGCTGTCCATTTGTAATACTGTTCTACATCGGGGGTGGAAGGAGGTGCCATTTCTATTCGGGGGCTACAAAAAATCCGCGGCTAGTTTAGATGCATTTTCTTCCTCTTGTTGGTATTGTTCTGAGTTCTCTCATTATTTACTACGTGACTAATCTCGAGACGATTGGCTGCGAGTGTGCTATGGGATACAAGCGCACCTACATTCTTGCGTATAATGCAGTAGCTGTTTTGTATGGAGTGTTCATGGTAATATTTGGAGCAGATAAAGTTGCTTCTATACTACTCAAGCAGCCACTCTTATTTGCGATTCCCGGATTACTCGCCGCGGCTGGAGTTGTGAATGTGGTAATTACCCTGATGTTTGTTGAAGAGATGAAGAAGAAAAACTGCGAGTGCTCCAAGTCCGTCTATAGGGATATGATGTATGTGCTGGCTATCATACAGGCAGTATCTATTGGGCTGGCTATTCTGGCTGGTGGATACGCGGGATACATGTATTCAAAGACTTCTGCACTCTCACCCAAGCAAATGAAAGAAATAAATAGTCTTTTAAAGGGTTCTGCAAAGAAGAGCAAATAGATGCCATAGGCTCTATGAGTATAGCTCACGCGTAGCGTGAGCGCTATGAGTGAAACCCGTAGGGTTTCATGAATACATCCGCAGAGCCGACACATCCATCTCAGGCTTCTTCTTCTTCAGGAACAGATCCACGTGCTGCTTCTTGACGACAAACGGCAGCTGGAAATCGGGAATATAGAATGGCAACTCCTTGGTATTGAAGATTCGCAGCATGTTAATCTTCTGCACTACCGCCTCCACACAGCGCTTCAGCTCGCGCACACCCTTCTCCTCGCTCGCATACTCCTTCAGAATGTGCTCCAGCACATCGTGTCCAATGGCGACCTTCTCCTCCAGGGCAACCTCCTTTAGTGCCGCCGGCAGTAGGAACTCCGTCGCAATCGACAGCTTCTCCTTGGAAGTGTAACCCGCCAGCTGAATCACCACCATACGGTCCATCAGCACACGGTCAATCTTCTCCAGATCATTCGCCGAGAAGGTGAAGAGAATCTTGCTGAGATCCAGCGGAATGCCACTGAGATACTTGTCCTCGAACTCACCGTTCTGCACAGGATCCGTCAGATGCACAAGCAGATTCTGCACCTCCTCGCCCTTCGGCGTTGCACTGATCTTGTCCAGCTCATCGAACATCAGAATCATGGACATCGACTTCGCCGCCACGATGGAATTCACAATCTTGCCGCTGTGTGAGCCCTCATACACGACCTGGTGTCCCACATATGTGCTGGCATCGGAGTCGCCGCCCAGCGAGATGAACTGGAAAGGCCAGGCCAGCGCCTTGGCAATACCATTCTTGATCAGGCTGGTCTTACCAATGCCTGGTGGTCCCGCCAGCAGCAGCGACAGACCGCGCGCATCGGGATTGGCAATCTTGGACGCGATGAACTGGAGAATCTGAATCTTCGCCTCTTCCTGCCCGTAGATCGCCTCGCCGAGACAGCGTCTCGCACGCTCCATGAATGCTCCACATGCCTCTGTGCCATCACCCAGCCGCACGGGAATATCCTTATAGATTCCGAGAGGCAGTGAGGCGAACTTCTCCAGCCACGCCCTCTGCTTGTAATACTCGCCCGCACCAGGGTCCATTGTCTGTAGAGCGTTATACTTCGCCAGAACCATACTCTGTGTCTCGACATCCAGCTTCATCCCCAGAATCTTGAACATCATGGACTGGGTGTTGGGATCCGTGCCAGGCTTCCTGTCCAGCGTGGTGAGCAGCTCCTTCTGCTTCTCTGGGGTCAGACGCTTGAACTCATCGATCTGATCATCAATACCGCCATCCGCATGGGGCTTCGTCACCAGCTTCACGAACTTCTTGACATCCTCGGACTCCTTCTTCATGTTGTGGCGTTTGGGGACCATGCGATCCTCGCCACCCTCTCCGCCACCTCCGAAGCTGATGACAAGACCTCCGCGAGCTGCCTCCTCATACTCCTCCTCGTCCTCATCATACTCTTCCTCATCCTCATCATACTCCTCCTCATCATCTTCCTCTGCTTCGCTTCCATCCTCATCCTCGTCATCCTCGTCATCCTCGTCATCCTCAATGACCACAGGCTTCTTGCGAGGCACAAATCCTCTAGACTTCTTCGGGGATCTCTCTTCCTCGACACGCTTCTTAGGAGAAGGAGCAGCAGCAGCCGCCGCCGCGCTCTTTCTCACGCGCTCAGGTTCGATACGCCTCTTGGGAGATGGTGCAGCAGCTGGTGCCGCAGCCGCAACACTCTTCTGAATCCGCTTGCGCGCCTTCATGGCCGCCCGTCTGGCTGATCTCCTAACCTCCTTGCGCTGCTCCGGTGTCAGATCAGTCGCATCGGAAGGAGTGTCATCTGCAGAGTCATAACTCTCATCGTCGGAAGTCGCCAGATCATCCTCCTCATCCGAGTAGGCAATCAGATCACGAAGATTGCCGCGGCTATCCACGCTATCATTGTCGTCGTCATGACCTCCTCCGCTCTTCTTCTTCTGCAATGGCTTCTTGCGATCCGGGGCCTTGTTCCTCGCATCGGCAGAATCCTTCTTTGCAATCTTGGTAGAAGTCTTTGGTGGCATTCTATGTGTCACTATGGTTTTCAAACGGCTGTAAAAACTTGCTGTAGGCGCGGCTGCGCGCAATTTTAGCCATGGCGGCCTTCGGGCCTTAGCGGCGCCCAGCCCTGCGGCTCTTACCCTTTAAAGACTTCAGAGTATTGCGGGCCTTGCGCGTAAAGCCCCTAATAGTCTGGTTGGAGTGCTTGGCGAAACTGCTGCCCACGCCCTCAACAGTTACCAGACCAACCTTGGCGATTTTGCCCGCACCGGATCCGAGCTTCTGCACGGACTCACCAGACGCCTGAAAAAGATGCTTGAAAGGAGACCATACAAGGCCGATTAAACCGAGACCACCCTTTGCCATTTCTGCAAGTTGTAGATATATTAATGCGCAGTCAGATTATCTTTGACATCCATGAGAATGAATTTCGCCTTGGGCGATAGACTGGGATACTGATCCTTCTGAGCCAGCAACGTATCAACAGAAGTCTTGGAAATGCTCAGCAGCGACGCCCGCGCTGCGACAAAGAACGGCGTCACACGCTTCTTCAGAACGCGCGACATACGCAGCAGACAATCCGCATACTCCTCCACCAGTGCCTTCTTATCCGGAATCTGGCCGTATTTCAGCATCAGATCTGTCAGCTTTCGGAAAGTAATCTCCAGATTGGAGAGATCCAGAATCTCCAGCGCCGTCAGCTCCGCCAGAAACTGGCTGTAGCCCTGACGGTAGCGCTTCTCCTTGTTCTTCTCCACAAAGGCCGCGTAGTTGTCTCCACCCTCTGGAATCTCCTCCACGTCCTCAAAGATCTCCAGATAGTTCTCCTGCAGCTTCTGCATCTCCTCCAGAATCACGCTGTAGCGGCTGGAAATCTCGGCCAGCAGCTTCGCATACAGAGGACAATAGACCTCCTCGGAGGCCGCCTTCTTGAACACCATCGTCATGAAGTGGCGGATCATTTCCGCGAGATCGGGCTCACCGGAGCCGAGAATCTGGTAGAGGAAATCGCGGATTTCATTGTAGGTCGCCCCGCTGAATTTATTGAGCTTGGAAAGAATAATATTGTTGAGAATCTTATCCTCCACCGGCTGATTGGAATTCTTGAATTTTGACTGGTAGCGCATGGGAACATATCCCCCTCCATTGGCTGTCGGAATGGGCGTATATGGCCCCGTATTCGCCGGTCTCCCAGTACCCATCCTCGCCGGTGGGAGCGCCCCGCCGCTGCCCCGAAACGCGGGTCTTTGAGGAGGACCGCCGCCCCGCCCAGCAGCCTGGGAAGAAGTCCCCACGCGCCAATCGACCGTGCCCGTTCCATGGAGTTCGCACAGATCCTTCAGAGTCGCAATCACTGCGCAGATCGGGGCAGATGGATGGCCTGCCTCACTCTGCAGAGCAAGAATGCCCTGGACGCGTTGGATAGGTGTTTGGGCGGACATACCTATTTTTAATGGAAATACCTTAGGCGTCTGTTACCCGCACCCGCACCTTTAATTTTATAAGCCCCGCCCTGCCTTCGGCTTTTCCCACGTTTCCCTTTCTCTGAACGCAGGAGAATGTCAATCAAGGACTCCGCCGCGGCCGGTCATATAATCGCACGCCACGCGAATCTTCAGGGTATGTCTGCCTGGCTCGGCTGCAAACTCGCCGGCGCCGAGAAGGAGTTACAGAATAGTCTCGCGCTCGCAACTCTTACACATCATGATACTCTTGTAGGGAGGCAATACGCGGCCATGAATTTCAGGATGTCGTATTCTGCGAAAGCTGAGAAGTGGAATACCCGTTTTCAGCGGATTGCCGAGATTGAGGCGGAGATTGCCCCCTTTTTTGAGACATCTGGCACGAAGGAAAAGGATTCTCTGGAGGATGATGCACTTG